>Ga0100401_1000052_pt1 | contig 86963 bp, 78 predicted proteins | sample CryGeymeta201525_FD_80421 | JGI IMG/M metagenome (GOLD analysis project Ga0100401, IMG submission 80421) | Groundwater microbial communities from Crystal Geyser aquifers in Utah, USA - Crystal Geyser metaG 2015-25 | ecosystem: Environmental > Aquatic > Deep subsurface > Groundwater | place: USA... | reverse complement strand
CGGATTTATTGCGCTACGAGCTGGGCCTGACCGGTACAAAAAAGGGTTGCGAGATGGGAGAATGCGGCTCATGCACTGTCATTCTGGACGACAGGCCCGTTAATTCCTGTCTGGTCTTGGCCGTAAGGGCAGACGGCAGTTCCATTACAACCATTGAAGGGATGGAAACGGATAGTGGAATGCACCCCATACAGAAGGCCTTCGTGGAAAAAGGCGCCATTCAGTGCGGCTTTTGCTCTCCTGGGATGATCCTTTCAGCCAAGGCCCTTCTTGACAAAAATCCCACACCTGATGAAAGGCAGATCAGGACAGCCATCTCCGGAAATCTTTGCAGGTGCACGGGTTATCAAAAGATCGTAGAGGCCATTTCCTCTGTCGCGCAAACAGGAGTCAAAAATGAATGATTACGGTGTGATAAACAAGAGAGCGCCAAGGCTTGATGCCCCGGATAAGGCCTCGGGCAGGGCAAAGTACATAGACGACATGACCATGCCGGGGATGCTCTATGGGGCACTGCTCCAGAGCCCGATCGCCCACGGAAGGATTACCAATATTGATACTTCAAGGGCCAAAAGGCTTCCGGGCGTAAAGGCGGTGCTCACGGCCGAAGACATAGGCATCGTCCACTACGGCGTAAGCCCCGCTCGTTATGACGAAACGGTTTTCTGCCATGACAAGGTCAGGTACGTGGGAGATGAAGTTGCGGCGGTTGCCGCAGTTGATATAGAGACAGCCATGGAGGCCGTGTCTCTAATCAAGGTTGACTATGAAGAACTGCCTGCGGTCTTCACGCTTGAAGATGCACTTAGCCAGGGAGCCCCCGTTGTTCAGGAGAGATACCCCGGGAACCTCTGCGCCGAGGTGCATCAGGAATTCGGCAATGTGGAGGAAGGACTCCGGCAATCTGATCTTGTGAGGACGGATATCTTTGTAAACAAGAGGCAGGACGGGGCCTTTCTTGAACCTCAGGGATGTATCGCCGATTTCAGCCAAAACGGATTCCTTACCCTCTATTCCTCCACCCAGGTGCCCCACTATGTGATGAGAAATATTGCCATGGTGCTCGGTATCCCCATTGGCAAGGCTAGGGTCGTAAAGCCTTATGTCGGAGGCGGATTCGGGCCGAAGGCTGGCACCAACACAATGGAACTTGCGTCATGCTTTCTCTCAAGGAAGACAGGCAGGCCCGTAAAGATGAACTACAGCCGCGAGCAGGTGTTTCTCTTTTCAAGGGCGAGGCATCAGTTCAGGCACAAGCTCACGACTGGTATAAAGAAGGACGGAACCATCATGGCCCTCATCAATGAATGCCATCTTGAAGGAGGCGCCTACGCGAGCTTCGGCATAGCTACCGTATATTATGCTGGTTCTCTGCTCGCAGCCCCCTACAGGCTTGCCAACATGAGATACGACGGCTACAGGGTCTATACCAACAGGCCGGCCTGCGGTGCCCAGAGGGGCCACGGAGGTGTTGCGGCAAGGGCGGCCTGGGAGCAGCAGCTTGACATCATGGCCAAGGAAATAGGCATGGACCCGGTGGAGTTCAGGCTCAAAAACTCCATGGAGACCGGAGACATCACCTGCAACGAGTTCAACACAAGCAGCTTCGGCATGAGGGAGTGCTTAGAGGCGGTTGCAGGCGCCTCACGTTGGAAAGAGAAAAAAGGCAAGATGCCTCGAGGAAAAGGCATCGGCATTGCGACAGGCTTTTTCGTATCCGGAGCAGGATACCCCATTTACCGCTCCGAAACTCCTCATTCCACCGTGGTCATCAAATTGAGCGAGGACGGAGGCACGGCCCATCTCCTGACAGGTTCAGCCGACATCGGCCAGGGCTCCGACACAGCCATGGCCATGATAGCCGCTGAGGCCCTGGGGATAGGCCTTGACTGCATCAGGGTCTCATCGGGAGACACGGAATTCGGAGTTGACCTTGGCGCCTATTCCAGCCGTCAGACCCTCATGACGGGCCATGCCACTAAGCAGGCCGCAGAGGATGTGAAACGGCAGGTTCTTGAGGTGGTGGCAGAGAAACTCAAGTTCCCGATCTCCGATATGGATGTAAAAGGTGGTGTTGTAACCTTCAAGGGCTATACACCAGACTTTTCTTCCCTGAGAGGAACCTATCTGAAAGAACACAGGGGATTTACCGATAATCCGGCAGAACAGGGGCCTCTTCAATTCCGGGAGGCTGCCAGAATAGCATTCCTTTCTCGCGGAAGCATCGTGGGTACGGGAAAATACAAGCCGGGAGACCTGGGAGGTTCTTTTAAGGGCGCCACCGTGGGCACATCACCTGCCTACGGGCCATCGGCACAGGTGGTTGAGGTTACCGTTGATATGGAGACTGGCCAGATCAAGGTGGATAAGATGACCGATGCCCACGACTGCGGTCTTGCAATAAATGTCACTTCGGTTGAAGGCCAGATGCAGGGCTCTCTTTCCATGGGACTAGGTGAGGCCCTCTTTGAAGAGGTGAAATTCGACGCCAAGGGTAAGATACTCAACCCCAATTTCGCCGAATACAAGATCCCCACAGCCCTTGATATGCCTAACGTTGAGTGTATCATAGTTGAAAGCAACGAACCTAACGGGCCCTACGGAGCCAAGGAGGTGGGCGAAGGCGCCATCATGCCGACCATTCCGGCCATCCTGAATGCGGTCTATGACGCAACAGGCATAAGGGTCTGGGAACTTCCCCTCACTCCTGAAAGGGTTCATAGGGCAATAAAGGATATGGAGAAAAGGAAAGAATAACAATTTTACCGGATTCGTTCCAGACACGGCAAAGAAGCGTTACGGGAGCAGATTCCATTCTGCTCCCGTATTGCTTTGAGGCGAATAGGCTTATTGCGTAAAAACCTCCGTAATGTCTCCCGCAATCATCCCAAACGTTCATGACCGGGTGCCATTTGGTCACTCCCGGTAATGAAAAAACATGGTCCGGCATTCCGGGCTTGACTCGAAATCCATGTCCATAGCACAGAGATGAATCGGATTTGCCTTCGCTATTCCGGGATGACAGGTGGTGTATTTTCACGGTAAAGGACTACCGACTTGATTCCTGCCCTTCTGTTGAAAACCATCTTTTGCCTTGACTCCACGGCCTGACTTATGTAGTTTTCAGCCTTAAAAAGAAAAGTCTTAGCAATAATAGCTATATTATATTATGATTGAGCATATTTTTACCACTATTATTAATGTCTTTCTCGATTTTTCCCTTAAGATAGGATATGCGGGGACGTTTATCTGGATGGTCATAGAAAGTTCGTTTATACCATGGCCCAGTGAACTTCTCCTTATCCCACAGGGTATGCTTGTACACCAGGGAAAGCTTTCGTTCACCCTGCTGCTCTTTTTTTCAATACTGGGAAGCCTGGCAGGGGCCTTGATCAATTATTATGCGGCCTTATATCTGGGAAGAAGGCTTGCAGACGGGCTTGTAGCAAAATACGGAAAATTCCTGCTTCTTAGCGAATCAAATCTCAGGAAGGCTGAAAGGTATTTTGAAACCCACGGCGGCATAACAACCTTCATAGGAAGGCTTATCCCTTGGATACGGCAGCTTATCTCTCTTCCGGCGGGCTTTTCCAAAATGAATATTGCCAAGTTCTGCCTGTACACGGGTCTGGGTGCCGGCATCTGGAGTGCGATCCTTATCTGTCTCGGGTATATGTTCGGGAAAAATATGGACGCCATCACTTCAAATCTGCACATGATTACTATTATAACTTTGCTGGTCTGCGGCCTTTTGTGCCTTTTCTATGTCTTGAATAGCAGGAAAAAACAAAGGCCCTCCTCTTGACCCATCCTGTGTGATATCTCCCCCCCATGCCCTTGAACCAACAACCCTCATGCCCTGCCCGGGCATGACCGTTTACATGAAAATAGATAGTGTTCATCCGGAAATGAGATAGTTTCGTCGAGTTCAAGGCAGGCGATAATTTTAATTACCGGAATACATTGGCGTATTTCGAGGGTTAAAATTTGAGCCCCACGCCTAAATCGGTGAAAATAGCCATTTCCGGATGGACACTGCTAGTAATAGCGGCGTGACCTGTCCCGGACCCAGATCCGGGAGCCGCTATCCGGTCCTTGGCACTTGGATTCCTTTCTACGCCGGAATGACATCCTGGATTCCGGATCGAGTCCGGAATGACATGCGGCATTTTCATCCTCCGTTTTGCCTCACCAGTGTATATAGCCCGCCTTAGTGATTGACCTGCAAGTGCCGTGTTGACCTTGCAAGCCGGCACAGTTAATATAACCCCATACCGTTCAGACGGCTGATATCATGCTTCATACAGGGACTTAATCTTCGGAACACTACCCCGACAGGCTAGGAGGAAAGACATGACTGAATTTATGGACATCTTAAAGGGAAGAAGAAGCATAAGGCGTTATCAGGACAAGGAGGTGCCGGCGGAGGCTCTCAACACAGTGCTTGAGGCGGTGCAGTGGTCGCCTTCCTGGGCAAACACCCAGTGCTGGGAGATAGTGGTTGTAAAAGACAAGGCGGTGAAGGAGAAGCTGCAGGCCGCCCTTCCAGGCACTAATCCCGGCATAAAGGCGATGGTTGAGGCTCCGGTCGTCCTGGTTGTCTGTGGAAAACTCCAAGGTTCCGGTTATTACAAGGGACTGGTCACAACCAAATTCGGGGACTGGTTCATGTTCGATCTCGGGATCGCGACCCAGAGCATCTGCCTTGCTGCATACAGCCTGGGTCTAGGAACGGTTGTCGTTGGTCTTTTCGATCACAACAAGGCGAAAGAGGCCATTGGCGTGCCTGACGGATGCGAGCTGGTTGCCATGATACCCATGGGCTATCCAGCCAAGGACTCCCCGGCTCCAAGGAGAAGGGACATAAAGGAATTCATCCACAACGACAAGTTTTAGCAAAAGCCGGGAGGGCAACAGCATGAGCAACGAAGAGGCAAGAAAAAGGACGCAGGAGACCGCCAAAAGGCTCTTCGCCGGCGGGGCAAAGCTTGATCCGCCATATCTCTTATGGAGAGAATTCGACAGGGATCTTGCCAATGATTTCTCCATGTTCATAACAGGCAACCTCTATTCCCGAACGGTATTGACCCTGCCGGAAAGGCAGATGGTTGCCTGCGCAATGCTTGCTGCCCTGCGGGCCGGGGATGAACTCAGGCTTCACGTAAACGCGGCTCTCAACGTGGGATGCGACCCTAAGAAACTCGCGGAGGTATTTTTTCAGGTCGCGACCTATGCCGGGATGCCTGCTGTAAACGAGGCCCTCCATGTATATAAGGAAGTCCTCACGGAGAGAGGCCAGTGGCCTCTCAAATAGTTCGAAAATTGGTGCGGCAGTTTATTTTTGTTGGGGGGATCAAGTCATGCCGGTCCAGGTCTTTTTGAATGCCACACTCAGAAAAAGGGTTAAGAGCTATGACGCTGCCGGCGGCCTCTCCATATCCTTGAGCAGGCCCGTTACAGTGGCCGGGCTTTGTGATATGCTTCGTATTCCAAAGGGTGAGATCAAGCTGATAATGATTGACGGCAGGGCCGCGTCGCTTGAAAATGAACTGAAGGGGAATGAAAGGGTCGGCCTGTTCCCTCCTGTGGGAGGAGGCTAGCCTTTCATATTCAATCACGGTAGCTCGAAAGCCCTCTGAAAGCCGGGGGCTGGAGACGCCCTATTAACCAATTAAGATTTCTCCATCATCGGCAGGAGAAACATTCGATGTCGAAAGACCATCTCATCGTGGAGCTTTCAGAGCAGATAACAGATACTGCGGGAATAAGGCTATCCGTGCTCAGCCGGGAATCAGCCGGCAGGATTTCCTCAGTGACCGGAAAACCTCTCTATACGATTTACAGGGAGGCACTTGAAGAAGGCGTCCATCCCCTCCGTTTTATCCGCAACAGAAATACCATAACTACCGATGAACAGCTTGTTTTGAGCAGGGCCGTGGTGGCCGTTGCGGGAGCGGGAGGGCTCGGAGGCAATGTTCTTATGCTCCTTGCCAGACTTGGCATAGGCTCTCTCACAGTGATTGACTCCGATTCATTCGATGAAACCAACCTAAATCGCCAGGCCTTCTGCACAGAGGCATCCATTGGCTCACTGAAGGCCCTTGAAGCTGAAAGGGCAATCGCCGAAATTAATCCCGGAGTTTCCGTCAGGACAATTACGAAAAGGCTTGGGCATGAAAATGCCATCGAATCCCTCCAGGGAGCTGACATGGTCGTTGACTGCCTCGATACCATCAAAGACAGATTCATGCTCGAAGAGGCTGCAAAGGCTCTTGGCATCCCTCTGGTGCACGGGGCCATAGCAGGGTTTGAGGGCCAGGTGATGACCGTTTTTCCGGAAGATCGTGGGATAGAACTCATTTACGGAAAAGCACCAGGGCGAAAGAGGCCGTACCCTACGCCGGAGGCCGAGCTGGGAGTCCCTGCCGTTACGGCCTCCATCATAGCCGGGATGGAGGTCATGGAGGTCATAAAGGTTCTCTTAAAAAAAGGGGAGCCTGTAAGAAATGAAATGCTTTACGTGGACGTCCTGGCCCCGCTGATTCACAGGGTTACCTTCTGATGTTATTTGCGGCTTAGTCTTGTTTCGTGTTATTGTCGCCAATATGGTTATCAGTAATGGATTAAGGGATCAGGCACTATAGAATTTTCTTCTCAAATAGGAAGGTTGTTAGAAAGAAAGCCCTTTTAGATAGAGGATCATGCAGTTGAGGATGGGCATCAACTATAACCCCAATAGACAAGGAGGAAAGCTATGGATAAGATCTTGAGGATTGATATGGGCGCCGAGGGAGGGCCAAGGGCTACCGAGACGAAGCTGGGGGCCTATACCGGCCTTGGCGGAAGGGCCATGACATCGGGCATTGTCTCAAAAGAGGTGCCGCCTCTTTGTCATCCTCTTGGAGAGGACAACAAACTTGTAATCGCGCCTGGTCTGCTTGGAGGAACCACAGCGGCCATGTCCGGACGCCTTTCAGTAGGCTGCAAGAGCCCGCTCACCGGAGGCATCAAGGAGGCTAATTCAGGAGGACAGCCCGCTCAGGTGCTTGCAAGGCTGGGATATGCGGCCATCGTTCTGGAGGGAAAGCCCAAGGATTCTACCCTCTATAAAATCCTGATCAACAAGGACGGCGTCAAGATAACCCCTGCCGATGAATTAAAGGGCCTTGGCAATTATGACCTGATAGACAAGATGAAATCCCTTTACGGGGATAAGGTCGCATGCATATCCATCGGCCCGGCAGGTGAGATGAAACTCTCCGCCGCATCAATTGCCTGCACTGACATTGAGATGAGACCCACCAGACACGCGGGCCGGGGCGGAGTCGGCGCAGTCATGGGCTCCAAGGGAGTCAAGGTTATTGTCCTTGACGACGCAGGGATGAAGATGCGGTCCCCGAAGGATCCGGAAAAATTCAAGGCCGCTGCAAAGCAATTCGTAGAAGGTCTCAGAAAGCATCCTGTAACGGGCCAGGGTCTTCCCGCCTACGGAACAAATGTCCTAACCAATGTGATAAACGAGGCAGGCGCCTATCCGACCCATAATTTCATGTGGGGCCGATTTGAAGGATGCTCTGCAATAAGCGGAGAGACCCAGGCTGAGACAGAGACTGCCAGAGGGGGCCTTGCCACCCACGGCTGCCACAGGGGATGCGTCATAAAATGCTCAGGGACTTATGTAAACAAGGATGGCCATTATCTCACAAAGCAGCCGGAGTATGAAACCGTCTGGGCGCATGGCGGTAACTGCGGCATAAGCGACCTTGATGCGATAGCCATGCTGGACCGGATGGATGATGACTTCGGATTGGACACCATAGAGATGGGCGCAACGATAGGGGTAGCAATGGAGGCCGGATTGGCCAAGTTTGGAGATGCCGACGCTGCCATCAATCTACTCAAGGAGGTAGGAAACGGAACCCCCCTCGGCCGCATCCTCGGAAATGGAGCCGCCTTTACCGGGAAGGCCTTCGGCGTGGAACGGGTGCCGGTAGTCAAGGGCCAGGCCATGCCTGCCTACGATCCCCGCGGAATCCAGGGTATGGGAGTCACTTATGCAACCAGTACCATGGGAGCTGACCATACCGCCGGGTACGCCGTAATGACAAATATCTTTAAGGTCGGGGGCTTTGTTGATCCACTGACTCCAGAGGGACAGGTCGAGCTTTCCAGAAACCTCCAGATCACAACCGCGTTCATAGATTCATCCGGGATGTGCCTTTTCATAGCCTTTGCCATATCGGATCAGCCTGAGACCTTTCAGGCGTTCCTGGACATGCTTAACGCCTTTTACGGATTGAGCCTTACAGCAGATGGTGTAACGGCATTGGGGAAATCGGTGCTCAAAAAAGAAAGGCAGTTCAACCTGGACGCCGGGCTTTCAGCAGAACACGACCGTCTGCCGGCCTTTTTCAAGAAGGAAACCCTTCCGCCTCACAACATTACCTTCATGGTAAAGGATCAGGACCTTGACACGGTCTTCAACTGGTAACAGCTTAAATGCAACTCTCAGCGGGGAGGGGAACGTCAGCCCCTCCCCGGCCTCAGTCTCGCTGGTCCTTGACGGTTCTCATAAGCCTTTTTTGTTCCGTATGTTACAGGAAGGTTTTTTCGTAACAACAAAGGCCGGAATAAGCATCAAGGATTTTCTAACAGATTATCTGAAGATTGACAGCGACTATATTTCAAGGAGGATATCAACATTATTGCTAAACGGAATACCTGTTGATGACCTTGATTCTGAGACCCTGGCTGATGGATCGGTTCTGGCCCTTTCAGCAGCCATGCCGGGTCTGGCCGGTTCCATATTCAGAAAGGGCGGTTACCTGGCCGGGTTGAGGAGCAAGGTGGGAAAAAAAGATATTGCCGCCAAGCCCGACTCCGACGCATGGGTTAAGGTTAAGCTTTTTAACGCTCTTGTTGCCGATCTTGGCCCGGGACTTTTGTCCAGAGGGATATGGATAAAGGCTTCATCACTCAACGCCCTTCGACAGGAGGGGAAAATCTGCGCTAAAACCACCGGATCATACCCGACTGACGAGATGATCCATATTGTGATTACAATCTCTTAAAGACCAAAGGAGGCCTCCTCCTTTTCACTTTGCCGGTAAGGGTAGATATCTTTGCAGGGCATCTATTGTTTTCTGCCAGGTTTCCGCGTCCAATTCTTTGTTCTTGAGCGGTCCAAGATTGAACCCGTGGCCGGCGCCCGGATAGACCGTCAATTCAAAATGGCGTCCTTTCTCTTTGGCCGCCTGATTGATCTCCCTTATTTTCTCCACACTGCAGCAGTTAAGATAGCGGTCATCCTCGCCTTGAAATACGATTAAAAGATAACAAAGTACGGCAATGGCCGCATATTGACCAGGCCAAGGCAACCCGGCCAGATCCAACATAAGATTTCTCTTCTGCCTGCAAATTATGTGTTGTATTGTGTAAGAGGAAAAAATGGGTTTTCTGAAGCGAACCGCCCCCAAACGATTGCGCATGAACCATAACGGCAACCACATTGAATCCCGGCTCTGGGCCGCGGCCGATGAGCTGCGGGCTAATTCCAAGCTGAAATCCTCGGAATACTCTGTCCCGGTACTGGGGCTGCTGTTTCTGCGCTATGCCGACCACAAGTTTCAGGCGGCGGCAAAGGAACTTGCGGGCGCAGGAAGCAGCGGGCGGCGGAAGATCGGCCCTGCGGACTATCAAGCCCGCGGTGTCCTCTACCTCCCCGAAGCAGCCCGCTTCTCGACGCTCATCACCCTGCCCGAGGGGACCAACATCGGCGCGGCCATCAACGACGCCATGAAGGCGATCGAGGCGGAGAACCCCGATCTCAAGGACGTCCTGCCCAAGACCTACAACCGTTTCGAGAATGCGCTGCTCAAGGAACTGCTCAAGGCCATGAAGTCCGTCCATATGGACATCGAGGGGGACGCCTTCGGCAAGATCTACGAATACTTCCTCGGCCACTTCGCCATGAGCGAAGGCCAGAAGGGCGGCGAGTTCTTCACCCCCACCGCCATCGTCCAGCTCATCGTCGGCATCATCGAACCCTTCCAGGGCCGCATCTTCGACCCGGCCTGCGGCTCCGGCGGCATGTTCGTCCAGAGCGCCCGCTTCGTCGCAGAACACCAGAAGAACCCCGGCGCCGAGCTCTCCATCTACGGGCAGGAGAAGGTGGCCGAGACCGTCCGGCTGGGTAAGATGAACCTCGCCGTCCACGGCTTGGCCGGCGACATCCGCCAGGGCAACGCCTACTACGAAGACCTGCACCGCTCCCCAGGCAAGTTCGATTTCGTCATGGCCAACTCCGCCTCCGACGCCCGCAGATCGGAACTGGAGATCCGCAAGCAACTCATCGAAGCCCGCGCTGTGGATGTGATTGTCGCCGTCGGCGCCAACTTCTTCTACACCGTGACGCTCCCCTGTACCCTCTGGCTCTTTGACCGCGGCAAAGGCAAGACCGCCCGCGCCGACCAGGTGCTCTTCCTCGACGCCCGCCACCTCTACCGCCAGATCGACCGCGCCCACCGCGACTGGACCCCGGCGCAGATCGAGTTTCTGGCCAACATCGCCCGGCTCTACCGGGGCGAGAAATCGGAAAACCTGCACGACAGTGCCGAGCTGCTCGACGCGCACTTCCAGGACGGCAGCTACACCGATGTGCCCGGCCTCTGCAAGGCAGCGACTCTCTCCGAGATCGAAGCCCAGGGCTGGAGCCTCAACCCCGGTCGCTATGTAGGCGTCGCCGCCCGCGCCGAGGACGACTTTGACTTCAAGGAGCGGCTGGAGGTGCAGAACGAGGAACTGGAGATACTCAACGCCGAGGCCCGGGAACTGGAAGCGCGGATCGCTGATAACATGGCGAAGCTGTTGGAGATGTAGGCTTTATTGGTTGTTCGTATTACGTCGTATCAGGAAGGATCTAACGTCAGGTATCGCAGAATGCGAGACCTGAAAAATGGTTTGTATGCACTGCGTGCAAAATCTATGGACCAACTTTCGCATGATTGAAAGTATGGATGGCAAGCTCCATAAAACCCTGTTCCTTGCCATGAGACGATCAGAGGAGTAACATACTGAAAAGCTTAAACACTGATGGTGCAAACCATAAAGAACGACTCATTATGGAGGTTTTTTTGCAGATGGAAATGAAGGGGGTAAATGTATGGAAACGATAAAATTTGAAACAATTGTCGATAATAAAGGCGCAATCCATCTGCCGGAGGAGTTTCGCCATGCCTACGGGAAACATGTCCGGCTGGTTCTATCGCTGAAAGCGCAGGATATAACTCGGGGGAAAGGACGGCAACCCGGAAGCGCCAAGGGGATACTCAAGGTACTTTCGGAAGATGACGAACATCTTAATGATTTTAAGGAATATATGTAATGAAATTATTATTGGATACGCAGGCCCTTCTCTGGTTTCTGCTCGACGATCATCGATTGAGCGGGAAGGCGCGAGGGAAAATTTCTGGCGCGGATTCCTTGATTTTTGTCAGTCCCGCCAGCCTTTGGGAGATCGCCATCAAGATCAGCCTTGGCAAGTACGAGCTTCCAACGCCTTTTGAAGCATTCTGGGATGAACAGTTTTTGACCAACGACTTTGTGCTGTTGCCCGTCTCTGTCTCTCACGCGGCACGGGTTGTCAATTTACCCTTCCATCATCGTGATCCATTCGATCGCTTGATCATTGCCCAGTCGCTGGTTGAAGGAATGCCGCTCGTAAGCAGCGACATCTCCTTTGATCGTTATGGCGTGGAACGGATTTGGTGAGAAACTGTGTGTGAACTGGAAGAGCGGATGTCCTTCAGGAGAAACCCGCCTAATACGGCCGACAGATTTTGCCTACACTGTCGGCGAAATTGACTGTCGAGTACGGTCGTGGCTGGAACGAACGTAATGTGGCCAATATGTTGAGATTTATTGCAACATTTCCCGACCAACGAATTGTCTCGGCACGGATGAGACAATTGTGCGACACTGTCGCAAGAATTACGATCCAATGTGCAGAGTTATTCCCTGAAGAAAGAATCGCGTCGCTGATACGACAATTGAATATCGCCAAGTACCTCACCGATTCACTGCAAAAAGAGGTGCCACCAGAGAAACTCCGCATCGCCATCGCCCGCAAGCGACTGGAGAATCAGGGGAAAGAGGGCATCGCTGAGGATATGGCGAAGTTGTTGGAGGGGGAGTGATGGGCTGGTCGACGACAACGCTTGGTGAGATATGCGATCGAGTGGGTGGTATTATCCAGACGGGTCCATTCGGTTCGCAACTTCACCAGTCGGATTATTCCCAAGACGGAATTCCAGTCGTGATGCCCAAAGACATCATCGGAGGTCGAATTGTAACGGACAGTGTTGCCTGTGTCGCTCCCGAACACGTTGAGCGACTGTCAAGGCACAAGCTCAAACCTGGTGATATCGTTTATGGTAGGCGTGGTGATATCGGACGTCAAGCGTTGATCCGACAGTAGCAGGCTGGATGGCTTTGTGGTACAGGTTGTCTCCGGTTGAGTCTCGGGAACTCAAATATCGACCCGTTTTTTCTTCACTATTATCTTCGGGAACCAGACGTTATCGGATGGATTGCCAACCAAGCTATCGGAGCAACGCTGCCGAATTTGAATACAAGTATTCTTCGCAGTCTTCCGATACGCTTTCCCCTCCTACCAACTCAACAAAAAATCGCGGCGGTTCTCTCGGCCTACGACGACCTGATCGAGAACAACCTGCGGCGGATCAAGATTCTGGAGGACATGGCGCAAGACCTCTACCGCGAGTGGTTCGTCAAATACCGCTCTCCCGGCCACGAGCGCGCCCGCTTCGTCGATTCCCCCCCTCGGTAGGATTCCTAAGGGCTGGGATGTGTCAGTTCTGGGAGAACACTTGATTGCTTTAGAAAGTGGGAAACGGCCAAAAGGTGGAACGAAAGACTTAGAATCTGGCGTGCCCAGCGTTGGAGCGAAGAATATCTTTGGGATTGGCAGGCATAAGTACCAAAGCGAAAAATATGTATCACGTGAATTTTTCGAAGCAATGAGAAACGGTATTGTGAAAGACGGCGACGTTGCGCTCTACAAAGATGGTGCATACATCGGCAGGTCTTCATACTTTCGCGACAGTTTTCCCCATGCCCAGTTCTGCGTTAACGAGCATGTTTTTCTTCTGCGAACCACTGGAAAACGACTGACACAGAATATTCTTTACTTGTGGCTGCAAGAACCGGCCATAATTTCGGCGATACGGGCTACCAATGCAAACGCAGCACAGCCTGGTATCAACCAGGCAGGTGTAAATGGTTTACCACTTGTTGTCCCGCCATTGGACATTGCGGAACGATTTGACAAGGTGGTAGAGTCGAGTTTGGCCCTGATAGTCAGTTTAGCAAAGAGAAATGAAGCCCTCCGCCGCACGCGCGACCTGCTCCTGCCCAAGCTCATCTCCGGCGAGGTGGATGTGTCGGAACTGGGCATCATCATTCCCGAGGAGGTAGCCGCATGAAAGCCGCCGATCTCGACATCCTGCTCCAGGAGGGCGAAGGCGTCATGCTGGAGTACAAGGAGAGCCTATCCTCCTCCTTTGCCCGCGAACTGGTGGGCTTTGCCAATACGGCGGGCGGCAGGATTCTGCTGGGGGTGCGCGATGACGGCGCCGTCAAGGGGATTGCCGATACCAATCCGCTTCGCGCCCGTATCCAGGATATCGCCCGCAATTGCGATCCGCCGGTCAAGATCCTGCTGCAACGGATCGGCGAGGTCATCGTGGTAACGGTTCGTGAGAGCGAATCAAAGCCCGTTCAGTGCAGCGATGGTTATTTCTGGAGGCAGGGCGCCGTCACCCAGAAGCTCAGCCGCGACGAGATCCGGGATCTCTTCCGCAGCGAGGGGGCGATCCGTTTCGATACCTCGGTCTGTCCAAGGTTCCGCTACCCCCAGGACTTTGACCGGGAGAAATACGCTGCCTGGCTCCAGTTGAGCGGCATCACGGGCCGTCCCAGCACCGAGGACGTCCTGGTCAACATCGAGACCGCCGAGCGTTCCGGCGCCAAACTTCTTTTCCGCAATGCCGGGGTTCTCTTCTTCGCAAAGAACGTAAGACATTTTTTTAACCAGGCGTACGTCACCTGTCTTTTGGCCAAAGGTACAGACAAGGTGCATATCCTGGACCGCAAGGATTTCCCCGGCGGTGTCGTTGCGGATATCCAGGATAGCCTGCGCTTCATCGAGCGCAACACCCGAACGGCCTACCGGATTGAAGGGCTGCGCCGGGAGGATATCCCGGAATACCCGATGAAGGCCCTGCGCGAGGCGATCACCAATGCGGTCATGCATCGCGACTGGTTCGTGGAAGGGGCTAACGTTTTCGTGGAGATCTATACCGACCGGCTCGAGATATCCAGCCCCGGGGGCCTGCCTAAGGGGATGAAGTTTTCCGACCTCGGCCGGAAGAGCATCCGCCGCAATGCCCTTCTTGCCGATATGCTCCACCGCATCACCTTCATTGAAAAGGCCGGGACCGGCATCAAGCGTATGCGCGAAGAGGCACGGGATCAGCATTGCCCGGCGCCGGTCTTCGAGGAGAACGGATTTTTCACCGCGATCTTCTATCCCAATCCGGAGGTACGGGCGCAGGTGGGTGCCAAAGAGGCACCAAGTACCGCACAAGTCGGGACCGAGAAGGGACCAGGTCGGGACCAAGCTCTGGCCCATGAAAAGGCCCATGAGGTGGAGCCCACCCCTCAAGTACCCCACAAGCACCCCACAAGTGCCCCACAAGTTACCCCACAAGTAATGATCCTCCTGCGTACTGCCATGCGGGAAGCCAGTGCGGCGGATCTCCAATCGGCGCTACACCTCAAAGATCGTGTGCATTTCCTCAAAAATTATCTCGAACCTTCGCTTGACAAAGGGTTGATCGAACGGACCATCCCCGACAAACCCCGTAGTTCGAAGCAGCGGTACCGCACCACCTCTGCCGGTCGCACAGTCCTTGCAAACGCTGAAAAGGAGACTCCTTCATGACCCCTCCCTCCGGCTATACCGAAGACGCCCTGATCGAGCGACCGGCCATTGCCCTCTTGGCTTCGCTGGGCTGGCAGACGGTCAACGCCTATCACGAGTTCGACCACGGTGCGAGCAGTCTGGGCCGGGAGACCAAGGATGAGGTGGTACTGAAATCCCGCCTGCGGGAAGCGCTCCTGAAGCTCAATTCCGAGGCCTCACCGGAGGCCGTCCATCAGGCCATCGATGAATTGACCCGCGATCGGTCGCGGATGAGTGCGGCGGCGGCCAATCGCGAGGTCTACCACCTCCTCAAGAACGGTGTGCGTGTTCCCCGTCCCGATCCCGACGGCGATGGTGAGACGGTAGAAGTGGTGCGGGTGGTGGAATGGGACGACCCGGCCCAAAACGACTTCCTGCTCTGCTCGCAGTTCTGGGTGACCGGCGAGATGCACACCCGGCGGGCCGACCTGGTGGGCTTCGTCAATGGGTTGCCGCTGCTGTTCATCGAACTCAAGGCCGCCCACCGCCGCCTGGAGACCGCCTTCACCGGCAACCTGCGCGACTACAAGGACACCATTCCGCAGCTTTTCTGGCCCAACGCCCTGATCATCCTTTCCAACGGCAGCCAGAGCCGGGTGGGGAGCGTCACCGCCGGCTGGGAACACTTCGCCGAATGGAAGAAGGTAGGCAGTGAGGACGAGGCGGGCCGGGTGTCGCTGGAGACCATGCTGCGCGGCGTCTGCGACCCGGCGCGGTTTCTGGATCTGGTGGAGAATTTTTGCCTCTTTCAGGAGGTCCCCGGCGGGCTCATAAAGCTGACGGCCAAGAACCACCAGTATCTGGGCGTCAACAATGCGCTTGCGGCCCTGCCGAATGCCGCCTTTCTGGCCTTCACCGGCACACCGCTGATCGTGGGCGAGGAAAAGACCCGGCAGGTCTTCGGCGACTACGTCAGCGTCTATGACTTCCAGCAGTCCATGGCCGACGGCGCGACGGTCCCTCTTTACTACGAGAACCGCATCCCGGAACTGCAACTGGTCAACGACAACCTCAACGAGGACATGGAAAACCTCCTGGAGGCGGCGGAGTTGGACGAGGAGCAGGAAAAGAAGCTGGAGCAGGAGTTCGGCCGGGAGTACCACCTGATCACCCGCGACGACCGTCTGGAGGCTGTGGCCAAGAACTTAGTGACCCATTTCACGGGGCGTGGCTTCCAGGGCAAGGGCATGATGATCTGCATCGACAAGGCCACGGCCATTCGCATGTACGACAAGGTTAAGAAGTATTGGAGCGAAAAGATTGCGGCCTTGCAGACAGAAGCGGCCGGGGTAGAGGGCGACGCCCGGCGGGAGATCGAAGCGCAGATGGCCCGGATGAAGGAAACCGATATGGCGGTGGTCGTCTCTCAGGGGCAAAACGAGATTGCCGAGATGAGCGAAAAAGGGCTCGACATCCGACCGCACCGCAAGCGCATGCTCGATGAGGATATGGAGACGAAGTTCAAGAATCCCAACGACCCCTTCCGGCTGGTCTTTGTTTGCGCCATGTGGATGACCGGTTTCGATGTGCCGAGCTGCTCGACCCTCTATCTCGACAAACCGATGCGCAACCACACCCTGATACAGACCATCGCCCGGGCCAACCGGGTCTATCCCGGCAAGGTGAGCGGCCTGATCGTGGACTATGCCGGGGTGTTCCGCAATCTCGAACGGGCGCTGGCCATCTATGGGGCCGCCGGGGGCACGGGCGGCGGCAATAAGCCGGTGCAGGACAAGTCCGCATTGGAGGCGGCGCTGCGGCAGGCGTTGGAAGAAACCCGGGGCTTGTGTCGGGAACAGGGGATCAACCTCGCGACCATCCAGGCCGCCGAGGGATTTGCCCGCGTCGGTTTGCTCGATGACGCCGTAGAGGCGCTGGTCGCCTCCGAAGAGATCAAGCTCCGCTATCTCGATCTGACCAACACGGTTCTACGGCTCTACAAGGCCGTGCTGCCCGACCCGGCGGCGCGGGAATTTGCCGCCGAGGTGTCGCCCGTGCAGGTCATAGCCGATAAGATCCGCGCGCTGACACCGCCGGCGGACATCTCACAGGTCATACAGCGGGTTGAAGGACTGCTGGGCCGCTCCATTGCCACAGAGGGTTACATCATAGGCGAGAGAGGCATTGCTTATGGCCGTGATCGCCTCATTGACCTTAGTGGATTTGATTTTGAGGCAATGGAACAGAAGTTCAAAACAGGCCGCAAACGCACAGTCAATGAAAAGCTCAAAGGGGCTCTGGCACAGAGGCTCATGGTCATGGTGCGGCTCAACCGAACCCGTATGGACTATCTGGATCGCTTCCAGATTATGATAGATGAATACAATGCCGGGAGCCTGAACGCCGAGGAGTTCTTCCATCAGTTGGTTGTTTTTGCCAGGGGTTTGGACGAGGAGGAAAAGAGGGCTGTAGGAGAGCAGTTGACCGAAGAGGAACTGGCGCTTTTTGACATCCTGACCAGGCCGCTCATTGAAATGACTTCAACGGACCGGAGCAGGGTCAAGGCCACGGCCCGCGAATTGTTGGTTTGGCTCAAGGCTGGAAAACTGGTGCTTGATTGGCGCAAGAGGCAGCAGGCCCGTGCTGAGGTCAGGGTGACTATCGAGAAGCTTTTGGACAGGGGATTGCCGAGTGCTTATACTCCCAACCTCTTCGAGCAAAAGGCTGCCGCTGTCTTCCAACATGTCTATGACGCTTATTATGGGGCTGGGAGAAGCGTGTACGCGGAATAAGATAATCCTGCCTTAATGTTACCTTCTCTTGCAATATACCCCGGCAGGGAGTATTAAGATCAGGTCTTATTCTCGGAAGTCCTGAAAGGGCATCCCGCGACAATAAATTTTCAAGAAAGACTGACTTGGTTAAATGGCCGCAGACACTCTGAATGCCGGAAACAACAGAATAGTAACCTATCTGCGGCTCTCCGTTACAGACCGCTGCAACCTGAGGTGCCGTTACTGCATGCCGCCTGAAGGGGTGAGCTTCGTTCCGCATGAAGAGATCCTATCCTTTGAGGAAATGGCCAGGGTGGTAAGGTTATCATCGCTTCATGGCATAAGAAAAGTAAGGATCACCGGCGGTGAACCCCTTGTTCGAAAAGGGCTGACACCTTTTCTGAAGACTCTTTCCAGCCTTGAAGGGCTAGATGAGATAACGCTTACGACCAACGGGGTTCTGCTTGAGGATTACGCCCGGGACCTTAAGAATGCAGGGATAAGGCGAATCAACATAAGCCTTGATTCGCTTAAACCGCAAAGATTCCTAAAGATTACCGGACGTGATTATTTTGACAAAGTCATTGCCGGAATAAGGGCGGCACAGGAGGAGGGGCTTTCCCCCATCAAAATAAATGTTGTCGTGATGAGAGGTATTAACGACGACGAGCTACTGGATTTTGCCGCCCTTGCAACGGAAAAGCCCATCCACGTGCGTTTTATAGAGTTCATGCCCATCGGAGGAAAGAACGGATGGAGGCCGGAGGAGTTCGTATCCATTGATGAAATGCTTGAAATCATTAGGCAAGCCTGGCCCCTTACACCGATTGAATCGGGAAAGCTGGACGGGCCTGCGCTTAAGTTCAGGCTCGGCAAAGGGGACGGCGAGATCGGGCTGATCGGCGCGCTCAGCAATCATTTCTGCGCCAAATGTAACCGTTTGAGACTGACGGCCGAGGGGCAACTTCGGGGATGCCTTTTCTCGGATCAGGAGATAGACCTGAAGGGGCCATTGAGAAGCGGAGCCGGCGACGATTTATTGCTTGAACTGATGCGCAGAGCCGTTGAAACCAAGCCGGAAAACCATAACTTACTACGACGAGGACCGCGAAAGTGCGCGCGATTGATGTCAAGCATAGGCGGATGATGAAAAAGGAGATAAAATGACTGCACAAAACAAGAGCAGCGAGGCCAGGATTGATTTTCCCAAGGAACTCCTGGGCGGTGTCTATTCCAACAACATGGTTGTTGCACATACCAAGGAGGAGTTCATAATGGATTTCCTTATGCTTGCCCCTCCCTCAGGAACAGTTGCGGCAAGGATCATCATAAGCCCCGGGCACATGAAAAGGATTGTGAAGGCCCTGCAGGAAAATCTTGCAAAATACGAAGAGAACTTCGGGAAGATACAGGCATTTGAAATGCCTCAGGGTGAACCCACCATTCAGTAATCATATTCCTTATGGAATTCTGCGATCTCACATGCTTGCATGCCGTCTGGCCGAAAGATCAGGCACTCGATGGAGCAGGAAGCTGCATGACCTTCCAGGCCCTTTATTGCACGAAAAAGGCCATGCATGTCCACAAGAATATGCCGTGTCCTGAAAAGGAGAAGAAGCATTGCTCGGATGCGGAGGCCGGGATGAACCTGTGTTGAGCCCGGTCCGGAATCCAGGTCGTCATTACGGGAAAGTCCGGGACAAGAAACGGATAGCGACCCCCGGATCACAATACGGTAAAGCCTTCGCCGCTATCGCTATCTCTTTTCACATAAACCGTCCATAAGAAGCCTCAAAACCTCCACCCCACGCCCTATCTCATCATATACGAGTATTCCCTTTTCCTCCATTTTCTCTTTCAACCCCCTGAAATATGTGGCATCTCCTATCATCCAACCGACAACAGGCTTTTCGACCCTGCCGATGGAGTCGAGAAACAGATCATATTCCCCATCAGGATCGGGATCGGCAAAGACATGGAGGAATACGGCATCAACGGATAGGTCTTCCAGCAGGGCCTTCAAGATCACGGAATATGTCAGCGATCTTGGATGCTGCTCAAGGGAAGGCCATATATCCACCGGGTTATCAGGCCGCATCCATTGAGGAAATATATTAGAAATGGCCTCTGTGGTTTCACTTCCCAGCCGAGCCAGTTCAAGGCCGGCCCTAGAAATATGGTCGGCAGTAACAATGCCGGCCGCTCCGCTGAAAGTTACCACCGCAACCCCTTTTCCTGCCTTTTTATAATAGTTGCCCCCATTCAGGGCCTTAAGGAAATCCGTCAACTGCATTATGTCATAGGCCCTCTCTATCCCCAACTGCCGGAAAAAGCCCTCCGCCACCGCGGCATCCTCAGCAAGGCTGGCAGTGTGGCTTAGCGCAGCCTTTGCCCCAAAGGGGCTTATTCCCCCTTTAAGCAGAACAATGGGTTTACCGAGGGTCTTTACAGCTTTCCTGAACCTGGGAATATCTGCGATTGATTCAAGATAAAGACCCACGACCTTTGTTGATTGGTCATCTCTCAGATATTCCAGTATATCAGATTCATTGACGTCGGAACGGTTGCCTATGGAACATGCCTTGCTCAGGCCGAAACAGCCTTGGCTTATTACCTGCATAAGAAAACCGGCTGCGAGCATACCGCTCTGAACTATTACAGAAACCCCGCCTGCCTTCAGATTATGCTCCCATATAAAAGGTCTCATAAACGAGGCCACAAAACGGGTGTAGCCGTTTATCACGCCCATGCAGTTAGGCCCCCAGAGCCTTATTCCATAGGCTTTAGCAACGGCCTTGCATCGCTCTTGCAGAAGGCGGCCGGCTTCCCCTGTTTCCGCAAAACCGGCACTTTGGATCATGACTCTCCTGATTCCTTTCCTTCCGCATTCATCAATCAGGGCAGGGATTGAAGGGGCGGGGATGAAGGCGATAACCAGATCAACGGCATCCGGCAGATCCGAAACACTCGGCAGGCACCCGATGCCTTCGATCTCCCCGTAGCGGGGGTTTATCGGGTACAGACCCGCTGATAGCGAAATTTTTAGATTGCAAAAAATTGCATTGCCCCCTTTTCGCCTGTCCGGGGATGCGCCCACAACGGCAACGCTTCGGGGGTAAAAGAACCTTTCCATCATCCTGGGTTTATTCTCCTTTATACTTTAAGTTGACAGACACAAAAGGGCCCTTGTCTATCCTATTTGACTCCCGCCCTTCCATCAACGGAAATATCGCGGGAGACAAAAACGCTTTAGACTATATCCCGATCACGGAGGCGCGAGGCTTGAATATGTTGCCTCATCGGAAGGCCGGATAACAGAGTCTGCCGGATAGCCGTCGGGCCCCCAATAATCTATATCAAATACATCGCCGCAGGCCATGCTATTTTCCGTTGCCATCAGTCATCCTGTATGCCACTATCAACGCTCTGAAACAGAGCAGGGGGAAAGGGTGGATATGGGCAGAGATAAAGAACCTTATAGAAAATTTGCTTACTGGCTAAAAGAATCCCAAGTTGGAAATCTCGAGAAAATTACAGCGGATATGGGAGTAAAGCTCAGGCAGGCAAAGGGCGTAATGTGCACCCCGCTTGATCCCATCAATAAGATATCCCTGGTTGCCCCTTCCGTTTGGGACGAAACGTGCAAGAGACCTGGAAGCTGGTATCGTGCCTCGGACAAAAACGGCCTTTATCTGGTTGTCAGTTCATTTGAGCTTGCTCAATTTGAGGAAAACCTGACGTCCATAATAACTGAAACCGATTTTGTCCCTGAATCCCTCGCAACGAGAAACGATAAACTCAGCCTTGTCGCTGATCCTGATTATCTCGCCCTCGCACCGCGGCAGTGGTCGGAGGTCGAGGATACCGAAAAACGAATCTATCTCAGGTGGGCAAAAAGGCTTGGCTCAGAGATTGAAGACTATGAACTTCTGTTTCTTACTCAATCGGCAAATCATGCTAATTTCACTTCCCCCCGCCTGTTCACAAACAGCGACGGGGGACTTATTCCATATTCAATAGACCGAAGCGCCCATCTTTGCTCCTGCTGCCTTGAGCTTTTTCAGGTGATAGGAGAGCAGCACTCTCAAAAACTTGTCGCACCCTGCCCTGGGGCTACAATCTTTGCAAGGCTCAGGAGGGATCGCTATCTCTTGGCCTCAAGGCGCCCACGAATGGGAACTCTTCTGAAGGGTGAGGCAGCCAGGCACAGCGCAGAGAATATTTAAAAGGAGGGGCAATTAGTGCTGCGTTACAACTAACCCCCACGCCCGAATGGGGCACAACGAAAGATGAAAATCACACCCACCACTCCCTCATCCGTCTAGGGAGAGGGATAAAGGGAAGGGGAATTTTCATATAAAACTGTCATGTCCTGGTGGGGCACAACGAAGCATAAAAATGCCGCATGTCATTTTGGCACCGATCCGGAGTCCATCTAGTCATTTCGATGGGCCTATCCCACGCTGAGCAGACGTCTCAGTTCCTCCGCCACAAAGTCGATGTGCCGCCTGGCCTCTCTGGCAGCCCTGTCGGCATCCCGCGCGCGAATGGCCTCGAAAATATTGAGGTGCTGCGCGGCGATCCTCTCACGATTCGCCTCTTTCTTGAACAGGGTCTCCCGGGATACGATCTGGGTGTTCCAGAGGATATGGTAGCAGGAGGCCATGAGATGGGAAAAGATGGTATTGCCCGTGGCCTGGGCGATGGACACATGGAAATCCGCGTCGGTCTTCGCATCATCTTTTTTTAGCCTAAGGTTTTCCTGGTCCTTCTCTATGATCTTTCCTATTTTTTCAATATCTTCCTTCGATGCCCGTTTCGCGGCATTGTAAGCGACCCAGCTTTCCATGGCCCGACGGATCTCCAGGAGTTCAAATATCTTCTCAATATCCTGGGCGATCAGGATGCTGACCGGGTCCCCGATAAATTTCTCGACAATAGATCGGACGACGATCTTGCTCCTGGGCCGGATTTCAATAAAGCCCATGGTTTGAAGGGCATTGAGCGCCTCTCTCAAGGGGGGACGACTGACGCCGATCATTTCAGCCAGATCCCGCTCCGAGGGAAGTTCGTCCCCCGGCTTCAGCTCGCCCTTGTTCAACATCTCCTTGAACTGCTCGATGATTTCATCCGATATCTTTCTGGCGGAAATCTTCTTGAACATAACCCCCCTTCTCAACGCCCTGTGCAGGCAGGCAGGTTTTGCAAACCGTGGGCTTCTGTCGCTGCAATGATTTTTTTATATGGTCATACCAGATTTATTTTCGCCATGCAAGCCGAATTTTTCAGCGCCCGAATCGCCCATTGACATTGATGTTCCAAGGTTGTTTAAAAACAATCCTTAGAATTTGATATACTTGTTATGATTAGTTATTTAATATATACATCAGGCAAAATGGCCTGTCCGGGGCGCCGTTTCATACGGCTCCTTAAAAACTTCTTCTTGACACACTTCGGGAATTGGCATATTGACATTACCAGTTGCTTAGGGCCAATCGGCTGATCTTTTACGCCTTTCAGAGAGACGCTTAATGGTATCAATCACGGTAATCTTCGCAGCGGCACTAAGTAGTGCCTGAACGGAAATCAAGCTTCGACGTGATCAAGGCAAAATCCGAATATCAAATTATGAAATCCGGAACAAATAGGAATACCTAAATGTCAACATCAAAAAAACCAAAGGCCTTTAAAATATGGGGGTTCTGTCATTGAGACAATTTTGTTTTTGGTGATTGTTTCCTATTTTGTGGCTCGGGTTTCGGATTTCCTGGCCGAAGGATCGGCTTTTAATTCAGGCACTGAAAATTTTTTCATTGAGTGAATGACATTTCGATGGTGATCTGTTATAAAATTGGATACGTTTGGCATCCGGAGTTGAAATGCCTGCTCTTGTGCAACTCGGATCATCATCGATTTCCCCGTTTAAGAGAAATGAACTGAGATCAGACTCAGATTGAAGATTTCTTGCTTGATTGTACTAACTGTCATGCCCGAATGGGGCACAAAGAAGGATGAATACATATAATGATCGTCATACCGGCGAAGCCTGTCCCGAACCTTGATCCTGGAGCCGGTATCCAGAAACAAACATCGATAGCAGAACTAGTTGATAATATGAGATAACTTTCTATTTTTATATAAATCGCTTTTCAAGCTAATTAGGAATGGTGAATATCACAACATCAACAGATAGACACGGGTATTTTCATATAAAAACTCAAGAGTCCGAGGTTCTCCCGTCATGCTGGACTTGATCCGGCATCCAGGATGGGTAACCTCATGAAATAATGCTGGATACCGGCTTTCGCCGGAATGACGGCGTGCTTTTTATACATTCCCTAATATCAATATGTTACAAGAACTGTGTGCTCTCGAGTAGTTAAGTGACATGCCGGAAAACATTATTTCCTACGTCATCATCTTCTATCCAGCGCCCTATCGCATTCAAGGCGCGCTAAGACTTGGACATGGCCGGCAAAATAGACAACCCTAAAGAAATGGGAAGGGAGGTGATTTCGGAAAATAGGGTAGGGGTGGGGACAATCCTCACGGAGTGCAATCGATAAAACATTTATTCTATGGAGGGTAAAGATGAAAAAGATCAAGATGTTGATGTTTTTGGGCGTGTTAACTACCGTGTTGGCATTTGGAGCCACGGCGTTGGCCAAGAAAATCCAATGGAAATTGGGGAGCACCTGGACCCCTGCCATCAATCTCTATTACGGCGATAAGGAACTGATCAAATACGTGGGCGAGATGACCGGGGGAAATTTTGAGATCAAGTGGTTTCCTTCGGGCACGCTCATGGGGGCATTCGAATATTTTGACGGCTGCAGCAAGGGAGCGGTGGAGGCAGTCGGCGACTGGCCCAGCTACTGGGCAAGCAAGGACCCGGCCTTTGACTTTCTGGGTTCCTTCCCCTTCGGCTTTACCAATGTGGACTATGTCAACTGGATGTATGAGTGCGGCGGCCTGGAACTTATGCAGGAACTCTATGGAAAATATAACATGACCTATTTTTCATTAGGCTCTACCCCCATGGAATCGGGCTTTCGGACCACGGCCAAAGCAGGCCCCATCAAGACCCTTGAGGATTACAAGGGAAAGAAGATGCGGACCCCCTCACGCGCCACCATTTGGATCCTGGAGCAGGTGGGCGCTGCGCCGGTGAAGCTCCCCGGGGGCGAGATCTACCTGGCCGTGGAGAGAGGCACCCTGGATGGGGCCGAGTTCAGCAGCCCGGGCGTGGATTGGGAAATGGGCTTTGCCGAGATCACCAAATACTGGAGCGTCCCCTGCTGGTTTCAGCCCGCCTCCCAATTAGGGATGATGGTCAACCTGAAGGCCTACAATGCCCTTTCCAAGGAATACCAGGCCATCCTCAAATACGGGGCCCAGGCCGCGGCCATCAAGGCTCTGGCCTTTTACGAGGTGGATTCGGGCAGGGGCGCCAAGCGATTTCTCGATAAAGGAACAGAGCTCTCCACCTTGGACGATGCGACCCTCGAGAAGCTGGAGGCGCTGGCAGGGCAGTACGCCATTATGCAGGCCAAGGAGACCATGGGAAAGGGACAGCCTTTCTATGCGAGGATACTCAAGTCACAGATGCTATATCTCAAGGAATACAAGATCTGGCGGGATATGAGCGGCCAATTCGGCCAGGGGCGCACGCCCAAGTATGTGGATGCGGTGTTGGCGGAGCTGGATAAACTCGGCGTCAAATAATCGGGACCAGGCCTTTGTAGGGATCCCCTCCAAAGGCGTTTTCCGGAGTTGCGGCCATTGTGAGAGAGGCTTTCAGCCTCGATGGTCGAGGCATGATGCCTCTCCCACAGGGCCGGGGCCTTTGTCAGCGGGGTGAAATAGACCTTCTTATGGGCAAAATTTCGGCTATGGCTATGGTCAACGAAAGGGAACTTTATGAAGCTTAAGGCATTTTTGAACGGGCTTGATCAGATCAGCGAATGGAGCGGGCGGATCTTTGTCTGGCTCATCATTCCCCTGACCGGGGTGGTGGCCTATGAGGTCGTCGCCAGAAGGGTCTTCAATGCGCCCCATATCTGGGCGACCGAGGTCACGGATTACATCTATGGGGCCCACTTCATGCTGGTGGCGGCCTATACCCTTCTATATAAGGCCCACGTGAGCGTGGACATCATCTATCAGGGATTTCCGCCCAGGGTCAGGGGCATGTTCGACATCCTGACCCACCTTATATTCTTTTTCCCCTTCTGCATCATCATGCTGTATATCGGGACGGATTTTGCCTACACCTCCTGGATGCAGGGCGAGACAAGCGGCTCTGCGGCATTGCCCATAGTGCCCGAGGTCAAGACCGCCATGCCGGTGGCGTTTGCCCTTCTGATCATCCAGGGACTGGCCACCTTTATCCGCAGCATTTACCTCACTGTGAAGGGGAAAGAGATATGAGCGCAGAATTCATTACCTACGGGATGTTCATCGGGCTCCTCATCGGGCTCTTCATGGGCCACCCCCTGGCCTTTGTACTGGGCGGCCTTGCAGTGATCTTTGGATATATGGGCTGGGGTTCGGCTTCCTTTTTCATGTTTATCAACCGGACCTGGGGCGTCATGGACAACTACATCCTGGTGGCCATCCCCCTCTTTATCCTCATGGCCCAGTTGCTGGATCAGTCCGGGGTGGCGGAAGACCTCTTCGACACCATGCGCTATCTCTTCGGGCCTATTCGCGGGGGGATCGCCATCGCCGTCATCGTGGTCTCTACGCTTTTCGGGGCCTGCACCGGGATTATCGGGGCCTCGGTGGTCACCATGGGCCTTCTGGGCATGCCGGTCATGCTCAAATACGGGTACAGTAAACATCTGGCCTCCGGGACCATCTGTGCGGGCGGCACCCTGGGGATACTGATTCCCCCCAGCATCATGTTGGTGGTTATGGCCGACCAGTCCGGTCTGTCGGTGGGGAAACTGTTCGCCGGGGCCATTATCCCCGGGCTCATTCTCTCGACCATGTATGTCCTCTACATCCTCTTCCGGTGCTGGTGGAAGCCCGAGGACGGCCCTGCCCTTACGAGGGAAGAACGGGATGCTGTAACAGTGACACAGATTATGGGGATGGTACTGAAGTCTATGGTACCCCCCCTGATTCTCATCGCCGGGGTCCTCGGCTCCATCTTCGCGGGCATTGCCACGCCCACGGAGGCCGCTGCGGTGGGCGCGGTACTGGCTTTTCTCATGACCGTAGTCTATGGCAAATTCACCTGGAGAGGACTCACCAAGGCCGTAGTGAACACCGCAAAGACTACTTCTATGGTGATCATCATCCTGGTGGGGGCAAGCTGCTTTGCCGGCGTGTTCATGGGATCGGCCGGCGACGAGGTGGTCAAGGAGGTTATTATGACGATCGGCCTCGGCAAATGGGGCACCTTCATCGTCATGATGATTATCCTCTTTATCCTCGGGATGTTCCTGGACTGGATCGGGATCATTATGATCTGCTTTCCCCTGTTTCTTCCCATTGCCGCGGATCTAGGGTTTGACAAGGTCTGGTTTGTGGTGATTATCGCGGTTATGCTCCACGATTCTTTTTTAACGCCCCCGTTCGGCTATGCCCTTTTCTATTTGAAAGGGGTCGCACCCCCTGAGGTGACCACCAAGGATATCTACTGGGGGACCTTTCCGTTCTGGAGGCTCATGGAACTGGGCCTGATCGCCTGTGTTATCTGGCCCCAGAGCATTCTCTGGCTAGCCAATACGCTGGTGAAGTAGACGGGAGGGAGCAGGGGGCGAGGAGCGGAGAGCGAGGAGCAGGGAGTAAGCAGTAGGGAGTGTATTTGCAGGGATGGGGGACGGACATGTTAAAGCCTGGAAGGACCTATGACGAGGTGTATCGGTCGTTTCGTTGGGAGATCCCCGAATTCTACAACATCGGGGTGGACATCTGCGACAAGTGGGCACACCAGCGATACCGGCTGGCCTTGATCTATGAGAACGAAACCGGGGAGGTGGAGAAATATACATTCTGGGACCTGATGCGTCTGTCAAACGGGCTTGCCAATGGACTCAAGGCCCATGGGATCGAACCCGGCGACCGCTTCGCCATCATGCTGCCCCAGTCTCCTGAGGCAGGGATCGCCCATATTGCGGTCTATAAGATGGGGGCCGTGGTCATTCCCCTCTTTACCCTGTTCGGCACAGAGGCCCTGGAGTACAGGCTGTCTAACAGCTGGGCCAGGGGCATTGTCACGGATGAAGCCAATCTGCCCAAGGTTCTGGAGATACGGAACCGGCTGCCCAACCTTCAAACGATTGTGCTGGCAAGGGGTAAGACCCCGGACGGGGTCGTGAGTTTCTGGGAGTTGATTGAAAAGGGATCGTCATCGTTTCAGCCCGTCAAGACGAGGGCCGATGACCCGGCCTTTATTAGCTATACCTCGGGCACCACGGGCCCCCCCAAAGGGGCGTTTCACGCACAACGCGTTCTGTTAGGGCATCTTCCCGGCGTACAGTTCCCCCATAACTTCTTTCCCAAGGAGGACGATTTCTTCTGGACCCCGGCCGACTGGGCCTGGTTCGGGGGGTTCATGGACGTCCTCCTGCCGAGCTGGCATTACGGGGTCCCGGTGCTGGCCCATCGGGCCAGGAAGTTCGATCCGGAGGAGGCATTTCACCTGATCGCCGAATACGGGATTCGGAATGCCTTCATGCCCCCAACGGCACTGAAGCTGATGCGGCAGGTCCCGGATCCGCGCAGCCGTTATGACTATGCCATGAGGACCATCGGGAGCGGGGGAGAGGCACTGGGTGAGGAACTCCTCGACTGGGGCCGGGAGGTCATGGGACTGACCATCAATGAGTTTTACGGCCAGACCGAGGTCAACCTGGTGGTGGGAACCTGCTCCGAGGTGATGGAGGTCCGGCCCGGTTCCATGGGAAAGGCCATCCCCGGGCACCGGGTGGAAGTGGTGGACGAATCGGGCATTCCGGTTCCTCCGGGGACCCCTGGGGAGATTGCCATTCAGCGTCCCGATCCGGTCATGTGTATTGAATACTGGAACAACCCCGAGGCCACCCGGGGGAAGTACATCCATGACTGGTGGCTCACCGGAGACCTGGCCAGAAAGGATGAGGATGGGTACTTCTGGTTTGTGGGGAGAAAGGATGATCTGATCACCAGCTCGGGGTATCGGATAGGTCCTGCCGAGATTGAAGACTGCCTCATGAAGCACCCGGCCGTGGGAATGGTGGCGGTGGTGGGAAGCCCGGACAAGGTCCGGACAGAGGTCGTCAAGGCCTTTATCCTGCCAAAGGCCGGTATAACCCCCGGTCCTGAACTGGAAGAGGAGATCAAAAAGTACGTCAAGGTCCGGTTGGCGGCCCATGAATATCCCCGTGAGATCGAGTTCGTGACAGAACTCCCCATGACCACCACGGGAAAGATCATCCGGAAAGAGCTGAAGGCGTTGGAGGTAAAGCGGAAATCAGGGCATTGATCCCCTTATTTCTGGGGCAGACGGACCACCAGCACCGGCTTCTTCGAGCGCCGAAGCACCCTTCTGGATACGCTCCCGATCATGGCGTCTCCCAGAATCCCGTGCCCATGGGTGCCCATGACCACCAGATCGCAGTCCATCTCCTCGGCCTGTTCCAGGATTGCCTCCACCGGGTTTCCGATTTTTACGACAATGTCGTCCGTGATAAAGGGACAGGCGGGGAGTTGGGCACTGACGCTGTCGCAGAATTTTCCAAGCCCATCTTTCAGGTCCTGGATGATCTTTTCCTTGTTTGTCTCCATCAGGCCCTTCCATTTCTCCTCACCCAGGATATTCATCATGAGGGAATCCCGGTACGGGGACATATCCTCGAGGACGTGGAGGAGCGTGATCCCTGCCCTGTATCGGTTGGCCAGGCTTACTGCATACCCAAACGCATACTCGGCGTTCATGGACAGCTCTGTTGTGCAAGGGATCTTTTTGATGTCGGAAATCATGTGAGTAGCCCCATGGTCTAAATAGTGCCTGAACGAAAATCACGCCTTGGCGTGATTCAGGCACAATTGCGAATTGAGGAATTGAGGTATCTTCTCAATTAATCGGGGCGACCACCTTCTCCACAAGCTTCCTGGATTCCGGCTTTCGCCCTAATCCAGACGGGTTACCCCCAGTTATTGAGATGTTACGAATTGAGGAATTCGCGATTGAAGGAATAAGTGTAAGCTCGATAGAGCCGACAATATTATTTGCGCTTACTTAAATTTCAGAGTTTTCGTTCGGGCGCTGAATAGGTCCCACCCTTAAGCGGAATTAGCCCTCAGGGTTATTAATAAAAGGGTGACGCCCGCCTACAAAAACCGTGGCTTTAGGCACTGCGGGCAGGGGTAGATCTGAACTCCGAATTCGGTTACGAATTCAGTACACCAGCAAATAGCCTCTGAAACAAGAGAATCGTGGCGTCCTGGCAAGGTCTAGTTGATTGAAAAGGGGGAATAAAACGATATGAGCAGCTCAGAAACATGGGAGATCGTTATCGGCGTCTGTGCCCTGATCGGGGTCTATATCCTGACCAGGCGCTATCATGCGTGGCGGATGGCACGGGCATATAACGTGATTGTCAAAGACCTTGAGCAAAAGGAGGCAATGGATCCGTCTTCGGCCGTTGACCTGCCCTATTCCCGACAGAACATCTTTCGGATAGGGGCCAGGGATTACCTGCCGAAGATGCTGCAGCAAATGACGGCCCATAGTATCGTAGGTATGACGGCTGACGGCAAGTACTACTTATTACGTGGAAAAGGCCGGTACTGACATTATGCAAAAGCTGATCCTATCCGCATAAAAAAGAGGTCCGGACGGGTGTCTGTCTTTCTGATCTCATGCGGAAGGGGGTGGCGCCTTGGATCCAAATGTCCGCCACTTCTCTTCAACCCATGTCAGATGGTCGTCCATGAGTATTCTGGCCGATTCCGGATCTTGATTCTGTACCGCTTTGTAGATCCTCTCATGTTGATCGAGGACAGCGAAGACGCCGGCCTTTTCTTCAATCAACTTCTCTACGATCAGGCCCATGTGATCCTCGGCAAGGTCAAATATATTCTTGAGGATATGGACCCTGAAGAAATTCTGGGTGGCCCTGGCAATGGCCAGATGGAAATCCTGGTCGGCATTCAGGACCAGACGGGCGGCCTTGGCGTCTCCCTCCATTCGAACCAGCGACTTTAGGATTTCCTCCATGTCCGCAGGGGTCCGGAGTCTGGCAGCCCTGAAGACAGAGGCCAGTTCAATGTCCTTTCTCAGTTCGTACAATTGGTAAAGGGTGCGATTGTCTTCTTCGAGGATCTGGCGCATGGGATCGGGCATGCTGGCAGAGCTGACAGACCGAACAAAAATGCCTTTTCGTGTTTTGGTCTCAACAAAACCGAGGGTTTCCAGAATGTTGACCGCCTCTCGAAGCGACGACCGGCCCACCCCGAGCATATCGGATAAGGCGCGTTCAGGCGGGAGTTTCTGACCGGGCTGAAGTTTCCCCTCCTTGATCAGAGATTTGACCTGCTGAACAATCTCGGCTGGGATCTTGTGGGGTCTGAGCTGCCTGAATATCTCTTCCATTTTAACTTCTCTTTTGGAGCGTAACTGTTTCACTTCGTATCCTGGTGCGGTTTGGACTGACCAATAAGGATGAAGACTGACAGAAAATATTTGATGTGTCAATTCATTTTATGGATGTGACAGCATATAAGTGCTTTAACTATTTGAAATAACACAACATAAATAATGATCAATCGTATGGACAAAAATCGCTTGACAACCGGATCTGTTGTTGATAGCGTGGTCAGACCAAGTTGACCGCATGCCCTAATGCTGTGTGATATCAGACCCGAAGGTGTGGGAATCGAGGCATGAATGAGCTTGGCGGAAAGGACGGTGATCGTGTTAAGAGGACCTGGCTGTTGGTAAAGAGGATGTAAACCCTGAAGGATCGAAGGAGGATAAGATGTAGAGATTTAAGATGTTGGGATGTTTAGTGGCCTTTTTTTTGGTGGTTGGAACAGGGACCGCCGCTTTTGGAAAGACAATTCAATGGAAAATGGCCTCTGCCTGGCCATCCGGGACACAGGTCCAGTGGGCAGCCGATTTTTTTTGCCAAAACGGTCAATGATATGAGCAGCGGCAGGTTGGAAATCAAGAGCTTTCCTGCAGGCAAGCTGATTGGGGCCCTTGAGGTCTTTGACGCTGTAAAGATGGGAACGATTGACGTCGGCCATTCTTCCCCTTCCTACCATATTGGCAAGATACCGGCGGGCGCCCTTTTCGGCTATATCCCATTCGGTATGGAAGCCATCCCCTATTTGATCTGGATGTATGACGGAGAGGGGCTTACGTTGTACAACGAGATGTATGCGAAGTATGGGTTTGGGTTCGCGGCCCCTTGCGGCATCCTTCCAGCCAAAGATCTGGCATGGTCCAATAAGCCGATCAAGTCAATGGAGGACTTTAAGGGCCTGAAATTCCGCACCTCCGGCTATTGGGGGGAAATCCTCACAGAAGCAGGGGCGTCCGTCATGATGTTGCCCGCGGGGGAAATCTACGAAGCCCTTCAGCGGAATGTTTTGGATGCTGCTGAATTCAGTATTCCCAGCATGGATAAGACCCTTTCATTCCATGAAGCCACCAAATACCTGCTGGTACCCGGCATCCATCAGCCCAGCACGACTTTGGACTGCATCATCAACAAGAAATCCTGGGATAAGCTCCCGGACGATCTTAAGAATATTGTAAAGAACGCCGCCGAGGTAACCACCATGAGGATGCTAACCAATAGCATCAACAAGGACATTTCGGCTATAGAGTTTTTTAAAGAAAAAGGGATCAATGTCATCTACCTGGAGCCGGGAATTCAAAAAGCCCTCCACGCCAAATCGGTTGCATTGATGGGAAAAAAGGCCGCAGCCGATCCATTTTTTGCAAAGGTATGGAAGTCTCAACTGAACTTCCGCAAGGGGTACAACTCGTACAAGAAGATGATGACGCCGCAATATGAGTAATTTCCAGAAAAATTTAACGCGGATAACCGCAACCAAGCTCTCAGCGAGCTATCCCGTCATTCCGACATGCCCTTAGCCGGAATCCAGTCCGGCGTATTCCGTCATTCCGGCCAGAATCGTGCCGGAATGACGGAAGGGCAAGCGTTCAGTTGAAGGATGGCCATATTTTCTTGTTTTTCATGACAGAAAACCTGGCAATAAGGCACTAACGTGTTACGAAAGCTGGCGGTGTGTCATTCGTCGAAGGAGGCGCATTCGAGGCGTCGGTGTGCGGATAACGTATGGAAAAAGAGAACACATTTTTGCGGGTTGTCGATGGCATGAGCAAATGGACGGGCAAGACGGTATCCTGGCTGGTCCTTGTTCTCACGCTGATGCTGGGCTATGAAATTGTGATGCGATATCTGTTTAACGCCCCCACCAAATGGGCCTTTGATATGAGCTACATGCTGGGGGGTTCCTACTTCATATTGGGAGAGGCCTACACCCTTTATAAAAAGGGGCATGTCAGAATCGATATCTTCTACTCACGCTTTTCGGACCGTAAAAAGGCGTGGGTGGACATCATGTTCTACGCCCTCTTTTTCTTCCCTCTCTGGGGCGGGCTCTTTTATGCGTTGATCCCTTATGTCTATCTCGCCTGGGAAACGGGAGAGAGGTCCATACAGGGCTACTGGATGCCTGTCATTTACCCCTTCAAGACCGTCATGCCTGTGGCGGTTTCCCTCTTCCTGCTCCAGGGGATTGCCGAATTTATTCGCTGTATCAACACGCTGCGTAAAGGAGGTGCGTCATGAGTCCTGAGCTGATCGTTTTGCTGATGCTTCTCGGACTCTTTGTCGGCGTTTTCTTCGGGTATCCAACCGCCTTTGTCCTGGGTGGACTGGCGATGATTTTTGGCGTCATTTTCAGCGGCTTCGAGGTATTTGGTTTTTTTGTGGTCCGGCTCGAAGGCGTCATGAAAAACTATACCCTCCTGGCCGTCCCGCTGTTCCTGTTTATGGGCGTTTTTATCGAGAAATCCGGCGTGGCGGAGAAGCTCTTTAGTTCCCTCTATCTCCTTTTGGGGGGTCTCAAGGGCAGTCTGGGCATCAGCACGATTGCCATTTGCGTCCTTTTTGCCGCGGCGACCGGGGGGTGGTCGGGGCCTCGGAGGTGACCATCGGTCTGATGGCCCTTTCGGCCATGCTCAGCAGAAACTACAACAAATCCATGGCATGCGGCATGATCTGCGCCGGAAGGACCCTTGGAATACTCATTCCCCCGAGCGTCATGATCGTCGTCTATGGTCCCATTGCAAATCTCTCGGTCGGAAAGCTCTTTTTGGGTGCAGTATTCCCCGGTCTTCTTCTTGCGCTAATGTATATTGTCTACATAGCGATTCGGTGCTATTTCAGACGCGAGGACGGGCCGCCCATGCCCCCTGAAGAAAGGGGAGTGCCACTTGCGAGGAAGATATTTCTGCTCGTCACCTCTATTGCGCCCCCGGCTATCCTTGTTTTTGCGGTATTGGGCAGCATCTTTTTCGGCATTGCAGCGGTAACCGAGGCCGCCGCGGTCGGGGCACTCGCCAGCATACTGCTGGCGGCAAGTTATGGTCGCCTGAACTACCAGGTCTTGAAGGACGCCTGTATGCAGACGCTCCAGATCACTGCCATGATCCTCATGATCGCGGTGGCCGCATCTTTCTTTGCCACCGTGTTTGTGTCGCTCAACGGGGATGAGGTGATCAGCAATCTGTTCCTCAACCTCCCTTTTGGAAAATGGGGTATTCTCGCTGCCATCATGGTCCTGTTGATCATTATAGGGATGTTCATTGACTGGATCGGAATTGTTTTTATCGTGGTTCCTTTGATAACGCCGATTGCCGAGGCCCTTGGCTTCGATCCCATATGGTTTGCGGTGCTGGTGATGGTCAACTTTCAGATATCCTTTCTGACGCCTCCCTTTGCCTATTCGATCTTCTATCTCAAAGGAATCACGCCTCCGGAGGTCCAGACAACGGATATCTATAAAGGGGTAGTGCCTTTTGTCGCCCTTCAGGTGGTTGGACTTTTGGTATGTGTTTTCTTTCCACAGGTCATCACGTTTCTGCCGGGGCTGATGATCAAATAGCCATGGAGGGAGGCGCTTAACTGGGGAGTGGATGGTGTGAGTGAGCGTTTTTGTCGAGGAGTGTGATGCCTATGAATTTCCCGAACATGTATCGAATACGGCAGGTATTTGACGCCCCGAGGGAAGCGGACGTAGAGGCGGCCCTGGACAGGGAACTGGCCTTGATTGGGGTGGACTTCCGAATAAAGGAGGGGGCGCGGATCGCTATCACTGCAGGAAGCCGGGGAATCGCCCATATCGACCGGATACTGGGTCGTCTCGTCATGGCCCTGAAAGAGCGCGGGGCCCGGCCGTTTTTGATTCCCACCATGGGGAGTCATGGCGGGGGGACTGCGGAAGGCCAGTCAGCGGTGCTCGAAAGCCTCCGTGTAACGGAGGGGACAATCGGGGCGCCGATCCTCTCCTCCATGGAGGTCGTGGAAATTGCACGATCGCGGTTCGGATTCCCGATCATGGTGGATAAACTCGCTGCCGAGGCGGACGGCGTGATTGTCGTGAACCGGATCAAGCCCCATACGGAATTCGAAGGACCTGTGGAAAGCGGCCTCATGAAAATGATGGCCATCGGGATGGGAAAGCATCGCGGGTGTTTCGAGGTCCATAAGCAGACCGTTCAGTACGGCTATCGAGACGTCATTCCGGAGATCGGCGGCGTAATTCTGAAAAAACTCCCCATCCTCTTCGGGATCGGAATCGTTGAAAATATCTACGACGAAACCGCCATGATCCGGGCAGTGCGCCCCGACCAGTTTCTGGAAGATGAAAAAAAGCTCCTCTCCGATGCCAAGAGACTTATGGCCAGGCTCCCTCTTGATCCTCTCGATGTCCTTATCGTGGACAAAATGGGCAAGAACGTGAGCGGCACGGGGATGGACACCAATGTCGTGGGGCAGATCATGTTCATTGGTGAGAAGGAGCCCGAACATCCGAGGATCACGCGGATTGTGGTCCTGGATCTGACAGAGGAGTCCCATGGCAATGCGGTCGGGATCGGGCTGGCTGATTACACAACGAGAAGGCTGGCGGACAAGATCGATCATCGGACCACGGCCATCAACTGCATCACGGCCATGTCGCCTGAAAAGGCAAGGATCCCCATTGCCCTTGAAACAGACAGGGAGGCGGTCCAGGCGGCCATCGATACCATCGGCGCTGTAGATCCGGAAAAGGCACGGGTGGTGCACATCAAGAATACACTGGAAATAGGGGAACTGGAGGTCTCGAAGGCGCTCATGGAAGAGGTCGAGGCGAGAGACGATTTGAAGGTGATGGAAACACTGGGTCCCCTTTCTCTTGATGCCAAGGGCTCGCTCAGACCGGTAGAATAGTGATTGAAGCTTAACTCTCCGACAGAGCTGGCACTCCGCTATTCCATTATTTCAAAGTCTACAAATATCCAGTTTTAGATTCCACTCGAAGGAGACAGGTTATGATTTCAGATACGATCAAAAATGAGATCCGGGGGATCGTGGGGGATGAATGGTTCCTCGATTCACCCGAGGATTTGATCACCTATTCATATGATGGATTCCTGCCGGAATTCATGCCCGACGCCGTGATTGTCCCCGGGGACAGGGATGAGATCGCCAGCGTGATGAAGGTGGCTAACCGGGAAAGGATCAATATCATTCCCAGGGCCGCAGGGACCAATATCTGCGGGAGTTCTGTGGCCAGAAAGGGAGGGATTATCCTCGCCTTTCATCGGCTCAACCGCATCATCGAGATAGATCCCGAATCCAGATGCGCCGTGGTTCAACCCGGCGTGGTGAACGCAGAGCTTCAAAAGGCGGTTGCCGCATACGGCCTGATGTACCCGCCGGATCCCGCTAGCATGTTCGTTTCCACTATCGGCGGCAATGTAGCCCTAAATGCAGGGGGGCCGAGGGGTGTCAAGTACGGGGTGACGAGGGACTATCTTCTGGGGCTCGAGGTGGTGCTCCCGAGCGGAGAGATCATTCGGACCGGGGGCAAAACCCTCAAAAATGTAAGCGGATACGATTTGACACGGCTCATGTGCGGCTCGGAGGGGACGCTGGGGATCTTCACCGAGATCATTCTTCGGCTGGTTCCCCTCTCCCCTGCCAAGGCCACGCTCCAGGCCATCTATGCCGACCTGGACGACGCCGCGACCACGGTGTCTGCCATTATCGGGGCCGGTATCGTTCCCACGACCCTGGAGTTGATCGACCGGACCGTGCTGGATGTGATCAGCAATTATGGGGATGCTCAATTTTCAGATAAGGCCCAGGCCCTTCTCCTGATAGAGGTAGACGGCGAAGATATTCTGGTGGAGGCTCAGGGAAAGCGGATCGAGGCCTTTTGCAAGGAGAGGGGGGCCTTTCAGGTGGAGCGGGCCAGCACGCCCGAGGAGGCGGACAGGCTGTGGCAGGCGAGAAGGACCGCCTTTGGCGCGGTGGCCAGCCTGAGGCCCAACTGCATTGTGGAGGACGCCACCGTGCCGGTCAAGATGCTTCCGGCCATGATCCGAAAGATCGTCGAAATCGCAGAAAAGTATCATATTCAGATCGGTGTCCTGGCCCACGCGGGAGACGGAAATCTTCACCCCCTGTTCATGACCGATCTTCGCGACAAAGAAGAGATGGAGCGCGTCGACAAGGCGCTGGTCGAACTGGTCGAGGCGGCCATTGCCATGGGAGGAACCCTCTCCGGAGAGCACGGCATCGGCATTGCCAAGGACCGGTTCATGTCCATGGAGTTCAGCCAGACCTCCATTGACTTGATGCGGGGGATCAAGAAGGTCTTCGATCCTAACAATATCCTGAACCCCGGGAGCTTTCTTTAGGGGAATTCCTAAATTCCTAAATTTGTAAATTTTTGACGTGAGAGACTGACATGATACTGAATGAAATAGCGAACGAGTTTGATCAATGCATCAAGTGTGGGCTTTGCCTGGCAACCTGTCCGGTCGGGAAGACCCTTTTCCTCGAGAAGTACACGCCGAGGGGAAAGGTCCAGCTCGCCAAGCGGTATGCCGCTGGAGATCTGGAGATCAGTGAGCATTACCGGGATATCTTTGCTAAGTGCCTCCTCTGCGGGGCCTGCACCGTGACCTGCCCGAGCGGCGTGGATCAGAAAACGGTATTCCTCGCGATGCGGGAGGAGATCGTGAAGAAGCAGGGTCTCCACCCGAACGTCGAGGCCGCGGTAACATCGCTCTTGGTCAACCATAACATATCCGATGAGGACAACTCGGAACGGGGAGACTGGCGGGACGACATTCGGGACCTGCCCGAGCACATGTACGAAAAGGAACGAGCGGATGTGGTCTATTTCGTGGGCTGCGTGGCCTCCTTTTTCCCCATGGTCCAGTCGATCCCCCGCAACATGGTCCGGATCCTCCAACTAGCCAGTGTGGACTTTGCCATCCTGGCAGGAGAGGAGTGGTGCTGCGGGTTTCCGCTGATCGGCGCGGGGGCGCCCGGCGAGATGAAGGCACTGATGGACCATAACCTGGAGAAGGTCAAGGCCCTGGGCGCTAGGGAAGTCGCGTTTTCCTGTCCCTCGTGCTATCGGACCTGGAAGGAGCACTATCCGACCGACCTGAAGCTTTCCCATTCCACGCAGGTTATAGAAAGGCTGATAAAGGAGGGGCCCATTTCGCTGGGAGAACTGCGGGAGACGGTGACTTATCACGATCCCTGCGATCTGGGAAGAAACGCGGGGGTTTTTGATGCGCCCAGGGAGATCCTCCGATCCATTCCCGGGCTCACCTTTGTGGAACTGGCAAGCAACCGGAACCAGAGCATCTGCTGCGGCGGGGGCGGCAACCTGGAGATGGCGGATGCGGCCCTCTCGGGCCGCATCGCTCAGAACAAGATCGAGGAGGTCCGGCAGACAGGGGCCGATATTGTGGTTACGGCCTGCCAGCAGTGCGTCCGGACCATCAAGGGGAAGGTACGACGGGAAAAGCTCGATCTCGATGTCGTGGACATCACCGATATGGTGGTCAGGTCCATATCTCACGGATAAGGGTTCCGTAGCAATTTCCTTCAAAGGAGCGCGTTTTCCGCTCCGTCCATCACCTCTTTAGACTTGGCGCTTTTTAAGATATCCTGACGCGGACATTTCATGAAAGGGAACCATTATGGCTGACAAGACTGCACGACTGCCTTTATATGAAAATGACCCTTGGCTTTACTCCTCCCACTCGGCGGGGGAGGGAGGGGTGGGGGTGATTTTCATCTTTCGTTGTGCCCTGCCCGGGCATGGCGGTTAGTACGGCGAAAATCCGCTGACGCTGCGGTTTCCCGAATCTGTACCGACCCTGGAGATGAAATCGCTCCAGGAACTTTCGGACCCGGAGGGGGCTGTTTACGCCGTACTGGCCGATCCGATCGAGAACTCCCTGCTGACCGAGATGGACAATGGGAGGAAGAACGCCAGCGCGCTGATCTCCGATTTTACCCGGCCGGCCCCCAACAAGCAGAGATCACGGTGAATGGTATTCATTTTCATAACATATTGACATCATTGTCCGCATCTACTCACATAAAACTGTGCACAATGTAGTTTCATAATATATAACTTGCTTAAATAACAGCAACAATAAAAATTGAACAATAGGAGATGTTGGCGTGACTTTTTCTCCATTTCCGGGCGCAGTGCGGGAATGGGCTCCAACTAGTTGACAATAAATGGATTATTGGTAGGGCCTGAGCGAAACACAAAGGGGCATCTTATCAAGCATGTTTTCCTGGCTCTATGATTTGATGCAGTGCCTGGCCTTCCACTCACGGGAACGTTTGGCGGATATTTTCAAAGGATGCTATGATGACCATCGAGACATCAAGCAAATTCTGAACATGGTTACCAGAAAATCTGGATATCTCCGGTTGACTGGCGATACGCTGGTCATCATACTGGACAGGATTGAAAATCAGAAGCACCGCAACGCTGCAAACTAGTTCTCCAGACTGCTTAACCAAAAGGGCATCAGACTGGCTGGCCGCCTCAAGATAAAGCTAGCATTCCATCTAACCCTCATGCAGTAAGCCAGTACGACTCTAAGGGCTGTTGAGCATAATTCTAATTGAGAAAATTGGCGGTTTGTCGTGATTTCCCAACCCAAACCCTTTTCTTTCGCTGAACTACTTCACAACTCCTTCTCCCAAAGTGCCAACCTCCTTCCCAAGTAAATTGTATGGTCCCAAGCCCAAGGTCGCCACTCTGGCAAGAGAAACCGATTCTTCAGAGTAAACTCGATTCGCAAATGGAGCCATGCCATAAGAAATAAGGCAGGGCATTAACAGCTTTGTCGGGGGTTAAGGAAAAAAAGCGCGTTATCTGCCGGGGGATGCTCTGTCCGATCCAATTTTTTCGGCCTTTTTTTCAAGCAACGGTTCCAGGTCAATAAAAAACGCCTGATGTTGCCGTTCCGGGATCGTGAAGACCCAGCGTTTCAGTCGCTCGTTTTCTTCTGTTGTTTCTACGGCCGTTGTGGCCGCTTTGCTTTTGGCCCCGGCAGCAGCCTTATCTTCGGTCGTGGCAGTCTGATCAGCCTCCGGTCTCGCAGGCCCGGTGGGCTGATAACCGACTTCAAGCCGTATCCGGCAGGTAACGGTCGCCGAACAGGCCTTGCCCATATAAACCTGATAGACCCACCCGTCGAAAAGCGTGTAGTCCAGGCGCACAGAGGCATCTTTCCCGATCACTTCCGATGATGCCGAGGAGGCTTCCACATCGGTGATCTTGAGTGACGACAGGGCGTTTGACAATCGGTTAAGCGAGGATTTCTTGATATTCAGGTCCGTTGCAGGTTTAATCAGCTCAAGATCCTTCCCCCTGGCAGTACGCTCGAACAGATAGCGCACAGGGGTCTCCCCGGGTCCCAGACAGGTAATCTTTTGAATCTCCCCTGCATCGACCTGGACCGGGCTCTTTTCCAGCCATTCGGCCGGTCCCCCCTCAAGAGAGGACAGAATCTTATCGATCAGATAGATCTCAGGGGCCTCCCCCATCATCACGTACTGGCCATCCGGCGGGCCTTTCTGCGGGTCCTTGGCCCTGGTTTTACCCAAGACCATGTCGAGAAGACATTTTCCATTCGAGTTTGTCATCCGGACACGGGTCCCCTTCTCTTCATCCAGGGCATCGGCGTCATCAGGAGATTTGATAGAAAGACGTTTCAGTACCTTCTCAGAGGCATCGAATTTGCGTCCTATTTTGACCTCCTTAAGGATCCTCACAAACTCGGAGAGCTTGGCAAAATCCGCCGGATAGCCGAAACGCTCTTCCACAATCCACGAATCGGCCGGTTTTTTCAGGGAAACAGCAGACGTCGGCGTCTCGATGACAATTGAAGCAATATCATTGACCGGAAGCTGCTCCAGAAGGTAGGCGCCCATCTCTCCGGACGAGGAACGCATGTCCCGTGAATGGATGAGGAGGGCCCCCGCCCCTGCGAGGGCCACCAGAATGACCAATAGAATCACAAGTGTCCTCGGCTTCATTTTCTCCTGATCTTCCTCTGTCTATAGATGGCAAAGACAATTCCTGTAATGGCGACCAAAAAAGGCATCAGGAATATATTGATCCCTTTGAGTGTCGCGCCCAGGTTCTCGATCTCGGAGCGCAGGTTTTTTCGAACCTCTTTCAGTTGCCCATTGATCTTTTGCCGCTCCTCCTTGAACCGGGCGACCTCTGCCTCCTGCTCAGGGCTGATTATCATTTTCTGGGATCCGTCCTTCTGTTGCTCAAGCTGACGGAGCTTCTGATTGGTCTCCTCTATCTGTTTAACGAGTTCGTTTTCCTTTGACAGCCAGCGTTCCTGGGCCTTTCTCTTCAGCTCCAGTACCGCCGTAAAGGGCCTTTCCAGCTTTCCCCGGGACCTGAGCCCGATCAGATCCTCGCTCCCTGTGAGAATCTCTGCGGCATTGGAAAAAAAGTTCAGGTTATCGTTGAACATCTCCGAGACGGGCAGGCCGAAAAAATTACCCCGCTGCACATAAAACTGGTCGGCCAGCATATCCGCATCAGAGACAATGATAAGGGTCGAGGCCTTTTTCGCTTCTTTGAGATGGGGGCCCTTCAGCGCCTCAGGGGATTCAGCCGCGGGGTCCTCTGATTTGGGACGGCCTTCGGGAAAGGCGGTCTTGAACGTCCCTCGAACGTACACCACAAGGTTGAATGATTTCCCGGCCGGGACAAACCCCTTTTTGACGGCCTCCACACCCAGAAAGGCATTGAAGGCATCCGTCAGGGCGGCGTTGGCACTCGAATCCACCAGTGGCTCAAATTCATGGTCCATGTAGCCGGTCTTCTCGATCGCCCCGGCCACCGGGAAGAGCATGCTTTCGAGACCTGCGGTGACAACGTCCTTACGATTGAAAACCTCGCCCCTGGCCGATATCATCAGGGGATTGTCTTCCGTGCTGTTGCTCCCGGTGCTCACCCTGGTCGGCTGACCGAAATCGGCTACGGCCTTAGCCGGATCCATCGATATGCCCCATGCCTTAAAGACCTTATCCAAAGAAGTGCCTGAAGACCGCAGGAACTGCTGCTGCCCCGCTTCCCGGTCTGAAACGCACAGGGGGTCCATAAAGATGAGGGCATTACCGCCCGAGAGGACATACTGATCGATCGCGTACTCCAACTGGGAGCTGATATTTTTTGGATACACCACCATGAGGAGATCCAGGGACGAATCGATGGTCTGGACCAACGGGCTGATGGCCCGGACATCATAGATCTTCTTCATCTCCGTGACAAAGAGCCATTCCTCTTCCGGGGCCTGGCCCGGCATGGCCCTTCCCTTGGTCCCGAAGACCGGAAGACTGCTGATGATGCCGACCACCTTTTTTCCCGTTGTCTGAAGGCCCTGGATGATGCTGGTAAGATCGTATTCCAGCATCTGCTCCTTGGCCGGATCCAACCATGGAATAACCTCTTCCTGGTCCGCAGAAAAAAAGACCAGGCCGCAATAGACCTTCCCTCCCGGCGTCCTCATGGGCTCAACACCATACTTCTGGGCCCATTCCTCCTCATCCGAGTCAGGTTTCGGATCCACCATTTCCACCTTGATCCGGCCCTTGCCCTCGTGCCGGTATTCGGAGAGGAAATCTTCCACGTGTTTCGCATACACCTTGATGTTGGCCGGAACGTCGGGATTGCTCCTGGAGTAGAAAAACTTGATGGTGACCGGTTCCGTCATGGTGTCAAGGATGTGCCGCGTCCCATCGGAAAGGGAGTAGGCATTGTCTTCAGTGGCATCCCATCGAATCGTCGCATACGATGCAATGATGTTGACAAAGATCAGGACAAGGAACAGGAGCGCTAATCCCGTAACCGATACGAGCGCCTTTTTATAATCATAACCTTTCCCCGTTGCCATTGTCAGCGCCTCCTTCAGTTTGCCCTGCGGTTCTGCAGGATCACACCGTTTGCAAAAAGCATGAAAAATATGACGGAACCAAAATAGATCAGATCACGCAGGTCCGCGACCCCCCGTTCCATGGACGCGAAATGGGGCATGAAGCTGAATCCGGCGACCACATTCACCAGCCAGGCAGGGGCCCATCCGGTCAGGGCATCGGTTACCGGCGGCCACCCGGCCAAGACCAGGAACAGGCAGATGACCACGGAAAGGATGAAGCTGATCACCTGGTTCCGCGTCATGGCGGAGGTCATGGAGCCCACGCTCAGGTAGGCCCCGGCCATGAGAAAGCTACCGAAATACCCGCACACAATGGCCCCCATGTCCGGATCGCCTAAGTACAGGACCGTCAGGGCCATGGGAAAGGTCAGGATCAGCGCCACCCCGATGAAGAGCCATGCAGCCAGAAATTTTCCCACAATGACCTGCACAAGGGTGACCGGCAGGGTCAGGATAAGTTCGATGGTCCCGGTCCGGCGTTCCTCGGCCCACAACCGCATAGCCACAGCAGGCACCAAAAAGAGGAAGATCCAGGGATGCCACTCAAAAAAAACCCGCAGGTCTGCCTGGCCGATCTCATAGAAATGGCTCAGGGAAAAGGTGAAGAACCCGCACAGCATCAGAAAAATGACGATAAAGACATAGGCCACGGGCGACCCGAAATATCCGCCGAATTCCCGCATCAGGATCCCCGAAGTGTTCCTCACAAAATCATTCATAAATTACCCCATTCAGATCGTGTTAAAGGAGCTGGCTACGCAACCCGGTCCGTCGTTGTCGAATCCGACCGGGTGACCATCCGGAAGACCTCATCCAACCGGCCCTTTTCCATAAAAAATGTCTCTACAGAAGACCCCCTTTCAAACAGACGCCGGACAACCCGCTCCATCCCGCCGTCGCTGAGAGAAGCGGTTTCTTTCAGAAAGAGACGGAGCGTCATATCGGATTCGCTTTCACCCACCACCTCACTCCGATCGATCTCAGGCAGATCCTGAATGCCTTTAATCAGAGCATTTCCATCCTGCTTACGGACCGTCAGACCGATCGCCCCGTGGAGTGCCGACCTTTCCGTGAGCCCTTCGGGCGTATCATCCGCCACAATGTGACCCCGGGCGATGATGATGACCCGCTTGCATACCAGTTCCACCTCCTCCAAGATGTGGGTGGAAATGACGATGGCCTTGTCCCGGGACATGTCACGGATCATGGCGCGGACTTCATGTTTCTGGTTCGGATCGAGGCCATCCGTGGGTTCATCCATGATGAGATATTCGGGGTCATGGAGGATGCTCTGAGCAAAACAGACCCTCTGTTTATATCCCTTGGAAAGGGTATTGATGATCTGGTGCCGCACATCTGAGAGGAAACAGCGATCAAGGGTCTCCTGGACGCGCACCCGCTTGGCATCGCCGGAGAACCCCCGTATTCCGGCGATAAAGCCGAGGAACCCGGCAACCGTCATGTCAGGGTAGGCAGGGGCGTTCTCAGGGAGATACCCGATCTTTCTCCTGGCCCCCAGGCAGTCTTTAATGATATCGCTCCCGCCGATAACGGCCGTCCCGGCCGTGGGGGTTAGAAATCCGGTAATCATCCGCATGGTCGTCGATTTTCCTGCGGCATTGGGACCTAAAAACCCCAAGACCTCTCCCCGGTCCACGGTAAAAGAGATGTCGTTAACAGCGCCGGTTTCACCAAAATATTTACTGAGATGGTTTACCTCTATCATAGACAGACCTCATTGGTGCTGGATACTGGATACTGGATACTGGGTTCTTTTTTTTGGGAAGCTTGAAGTTAAGAGTTTGGAGTGCCTACAGTCAAGAACGAAAGAATTCCGATTTCACCTTCTAACTTCAAACTTTAGGCATTTTATTCACTTCTCTCACTACATACTCCATACTGCATACCGAGTGCGGGTTACGGGCGGCCGAATTGCAGATACGAGATAAATATAAACGTATAAGACCGGCAGTCAAGGCCGCTGCCCCGATTTTTTCGTCCCTTCAGCCTCTAATTTTCTGAGGTTTTCCCTTGCAAATGCGATTGTCTCATCCGGTTCCGGAGCCAATTTGTAGTATTGCACCGTCTTGTCCCTTTCGCCCATATCCCTGTAGTTGGAAGCGATGTTGGCGTAAGCAATGGCCGAACCGGGATTGAGTTCAAGTACCTTCTGGAATGCATCAATGGTCTTTTCATGCGCCTTCTGTTTGAAATGACAGAAACCCCGAAGCTTGTACACATCCGTCCGTTCGTCATCAATCTGCATGGCCTTTTCAAGGGCCTCCTGGAGGCAGGCCAGGGTGTTTGACAGGTCATTGCGTGCCATGTATGAAAGCCCCAGAAAGAATTTGACATAATACTTGTCCGGCAGCATGTGATCCATCTTTTTCACCTCCACACAGCCCATTCCGGGTCCCCTCTCTCTGCAATCAGTTTGGCCGTGAACATCCCGATGCTGGTGCCCTCGGCCCTCTCCCTGAAATGGACCCCGGGCACGATGGTATATAATGCGGGGATCCCCAATTTGGGATGCATCACGTCTACGACAACGATTTCCATTCCTGTTTGGGCCACTGCCCCAATGCAGTTTTCCACCTCCGCCCGAATATTTTTGTGGGAGAAATCGGGGAGGCGCAGAATATCGACGCGTTCATCGGGATGGAGGACAAAATCGGCCCCGGACAAGTCCCGGAATTTAGGAAGACCATTGGCCACATAATTGGACCCTGAATTAAAATCGCAGGCCAGTTGGGCCACCTCGGTCAGGGTGCGGCGCAAGGCCTTCTGGGGATCGGGCGTGGCGCCTGCGGTTCAGACGATCTCACTTTTTTCCGGAAAAGTGGCCGGATCATAGGCAAGAACCCCGACCGAAGGGATCCCCATGCTGAATGTGAAATCCGAGGTGAAAACCCGGATGCCCGTCTTATGGTACTTTCCAATCATCTCCGCGACAAGGGGATCGGTTACACTGTCTAGATCAATGGTCGCCGTCTTCAGCCTCCCTCTGGTGAAAAGGGACAACACTTGCCACTCCACTACCTCGCAGATACCCTGAAGGATCATCTCCTCCGCACCATTTCCGGCAGAGGCCCCATTAAATTCGTTGATGGCAAAAAACCAGTCAAAGGGGATCAGAAAGGATTCCTATTTCGTCATATTGTAACCCCAGGTCCATCTGAGCGGCAACAGCGAAAACATCTCCCGCGCCGCATCCAGATCATCGGATTCATCATGGACCGATCGGGCTGGCATCTCAAAAGGAAGTGCCCGGTCTCTGATATTCCGGTATTCCTCAACCATGGAGTTTTCAGAATCTCTGGAGAAGCTGAAAAAACTGAACCGCTCCGCCAGCTCCATGACCGCGCTCACCTCGGACTGATTGGGCGTGTCCCCCTTCCACATCTGCTTCCGTGTCCCGATGCTGGCCCTGGCATCCCGGCCGCATATGTTGAAATAGACCGGGATATCCAGGCTCTGAAGCCTCTCCCTGAAACGCCGGGCCGTTTCCTCAGGGGATACGATCTTGTCCTGGTCAAGGGTGTACCTCTTGTAGGCGTCTTTCAATACAATTTGATGATTCAAGTAATATCTCCTCCTTTGTGAAATTACAACCCGTCCCAAGGTCCCTCTCCTAATCCTTTGGCGCAGCCATGCCGGGGAAAGGAAATGGCTCTCACCCGTGCAGGCGCTGAGAGGACCTTACTCATCGATGGCCCACGACACTTACCTTATAAGACGGTCATGCCGGTTACTATGTTTATGCTTCTGCTGCAGGGGATCGCCAATTTTGTTCGTGACTATTACGAGTTGAAGGGAGAAAAGATATGAATCCCGAAACCCTCGCCATGGTGATGTTCGGAACTCTTTTTGTGACGCTTTTTCTGGGCCACCCTCTGGCCTTCTCCCTTGGAATCCTCGCCCTCGTCTTCGGAGTCCTGGGCTGGGGAGGCGATGTTGATGTGGTATTTAACCTCCTTGCCAACCGGGCTTACGGGGTCATGGAGGAATATGTGCTGGTCGCAGTGCCCCTCTTCATATTCATGGCCCAGGTGCTTGATTCCACAGGTATCGCCGAGAGGCTTTTTGAAAGCATGCACATCATAATGGGCCCTGTTCGTGGAGGTCTTGCCCTGGCGGTGATCATAGCCTGCACCATCTTTGCCGCCACCGCAGGCGTTGTGGGTGCTACGGAGGTATCCGTAGGGCTTCTTGCCGTGCCAGCCCTCATGGCCAAGAAATATCATATTCCCCTCATAGCAGGCTCCATCTGTGCAGGAGGGACACTGGGAATTATCATCCCCCCCAGCATAATGCTCGTTGTCTATGGAAGCCTTGCCGCCCTTTCGGTAGGTCATCTTTATGCGGCGGCCTTCGGACCGGGGATGCTTCTTTCGCTTCTCTATGTCCTGTATATCGCCGTCGCGTGCGCAATAAAGCCCGAATACGGCCCTCCTCTTCCCAAAGAGGAAAGGATTTACTCAATTGGATATAAGGTAAAGGTCTTCATAACCTCTCTCTTCCCGGCGATCGTCCTAGCGGTGGTGGTGCTGGGAAGCATCCTTGCAGGAGTTGCCACCCCCACTGAAGCGGCGGGCATGGGATGCGCAGGCGCTGTTCTCTTGGCACTTCTTTACAGAAAATTAAGTTGGAAGGCCCTATACGATGCATCATGGGCTACCTTTCTTACCACCGCAATGGTCATGACCCTGTTTTTGGGCGGAAACGCATTCCAGGCAGTTTTCATGGGGCTTGGCGGTGGGGAGATGGTGACAAACATGCTGGTCGGGACCGAGGCCGGATACTATGGAGTCCTTTTCATCATGATGGGGATAGTCTTCTTCCTCGGCATGTTTATTGACTGGCTGGGGATTCTTCTCATAGTCATACCCATATTCATGCCTGTCGCCATGGAGATGGGCTTTAACCAGATATGGTTTTCCATCCTGATATGCATAAATCTGCAGATGGCCTTTCTGACACCCCCCTTCGGATATTCACTTTTCTACCTGAGGGGAATCGCGCCGCCTGAGATGACCATAGTGCACATATACAAAGGGGTTCTTCCATTTATCTGCCTCCAGTGGGTGGCGCTTATCCTGTGCATACTTTTTCCCGATATTATTCTCTGGCTTCCCAAGGTTGCCTTCGGAGCAGGGGCAATCAGATAGAAACCCAAGGCCCGGATATGGGTTAGGCCTATCTGGGCCTTTTCAAGAAAAGGGAGAAAACGGCCCCGGCAAAAGAAATCCCCGCAGCAACCAGAAACGGGACCGTGAAGGACTGGGTCTTGTCAGCAAGATAACCACCCAGGGCGGGCCCCAGTGCCTGGCCTATTCCAAAAAAAAGCGTTATGAAACCAAGGCCCGCTGGCGCAAGCCTCGGGCCTACCATATCCCCGGCGGCTGCCGCCATGATGGTTGGTATGCTCCAGGCAGTAAGACCAAAGAGGACGGCCGATATGTAAAAGCCTGTCTCCATTTTGAGAGTTGCATAAACGAGATAGGATATCCCCAGGACAAGATATGCAAGGGCCGCCCCCCGGCTTCGGCCGAGGCGGTCGGAAATGCCGCCCCAAATTACCCCGCAAAAGATGCTCAAACCACCTACCATGGCCCAGAGGCTTCCTGCCCACGCCTGGCTGTATCCCATCTCCTTTACAAGATATGCCGCAAAAAATACCATATAGATGATGTAGGACATGCCGTAGAAGAAATAGACAAGACCCAGGTACCAGACCTGCCCCTTTGAATAGACAGTCCCCCATGCAAGGGATGAAGCCCTTTTCTGATGGGGGATCCCGGCCGGCGGAGTCTGGGAAGGGACATCTCCGACCGGCTGAAGCCCCTTTTCCTCGGGCCTGCTTCTGACAAAAACAAAGACTATCACTGCGATGACGATAACCGCGCAACCAAGCACATACCATGAAGTGCGCCATCCTTCCGCCCCAAAGGAACTGAGAAGCGGCGGCACAACGAGGCCTGAGATGAGAGTGCCTGCCCCTATTCCGGCAGAGACAATACCGGTTGCAAAGCCCCTCCTCCTGACGGCAAACCAGGCTGAACCCAGGGCCATGGCCGGCACATAGGCGGCGCCGTTTCCGAGCCCGGTCATCAGCCGCATGGCGAATGCGAATCCGAACGTCTGGCTTAGTCCTGTCAATATCATGGTAATCCCCATAAGGAGGAGGGCAAGTGTTATGACGATCCTGGTGCCGAACCTGGCAGCCAGAAAACCGCCGATTATGGCCATCGCAAGATAACCGATGAAGTTTCCCGTTCCCAGGAGGCCCAGTTGGGTATAATCGAACTTGAGTCCGTCCTTCATGGCCGGAAGGATGATGGTATAGGCCATCCTGCCGAAGCCGTGGGCCGCTATGGCCGTTAGCAGTCCCATTGCTATGACTATCCATCCATAGTGGATTCTTTTTCCTGCCATCTCCTGTTTTCCTCCTGTCATCATTACGTTCGCTAAAATAAGCCTGCTGTGAAGATTCCCCCGCGGTATCGTGGTTGAAATTGAGAAAGACAGAAAAGAATCATCGTTAAAATACGATACCGATATAGCCCTCCAAGCATTTTCCCGGCCGGAGGTGGCCTTTCGGCCATGAAGAAGATTGCGCAGTATCAGCTCAATAATTGGGGGATGGCTTTGCGCAGATCAGGACATACAGACCAGGAATCAGCTTCTGTAGGTGCGGCTGAAGCCGCACCTACCCCGGGTTTTTGAACTCATACATTGCGCAGATAAGTATGCCAATAAATACGATCTATTCAAGATATATTCGCATGTACTCAGGCAAGGCTGAATATTATTTATTGAGCAAGCCTTGTAACACACGGCATTCGGCCTTATCCTGTGCCACACAGATATATCAGTTGGCCTATACAAGGAGAAGGAATTGCTCGAACAAATAAAGGCCCGTGACGAAACACCAAAGCAAAACCGCTATTTTTACGGTTATGTAGTGGTAGCGACATCCTTTGCCATCCAGGTGATAGGGTGGGGCATACACAACAGCTACGGCGTTTTCTTTAATCCGATCATAAAGGAATTCGGATGGAGCAGGGCATCCGTGGCGGGCGCAGCATCCATAAGCATACTTGTCCACGGCCTCTTGAGCATATTCGTCGGCGCCCTTAACGATCGAATCGGTCCCAGGCTGATCATGACCGGATGCGGGCTGCTGATGGGTTCAGGTTATCTTCTTATGGCAAAGGCGGACAACCTCTGGGAGATATACCTCTATTACGGGATCATAATAGGGATGGGGGTGAGCGGGACCGATGTGGTGCTCCTTTCCACTGTTGCCCGCTGGTTTATCCGCCTTAGAGGGGCCATGAGCGGGATATTGAAGGTAGGAACCGGCCTCGGCATGGTGATCGCCCCCATCTTCATCACCATTCTCCTTGCACTCTATCCCTGGCGTACCTGCTTTGCCATCCTGGGAGCCATAATTGCAGTTTCTTATGTGGTTCTGGCACAGTTTCTGGTAAGAGATCCGGCCTTAAAAGGTCAGTCGGCAGACAATGCAGGACCAATCGGTTCCGCTTGCGGCCGTTTGGCCGAAGAGGGGTTGACCTATCGGGAGGCGATCCTGACAAGACAATTCTGGTCCCTTTGCCTGATATGCGTTCTTACGGTTGCCTGCACATATACTATGCTGATGCACCTTGTTCCACACCTCATAGATACCGGCATGACCCCTGCGAAGGCCGCAACGGTGCTCTCCACATTAGGGGCCGTAAGCATCGTGGGAAGACTTGTGATGGGTGCCGCGGCAGACAGGATAGGGGCTAAAATGGCCCTGGCCTTTACCTTTGCCATGATGTTTACCGGGCTCATAGTGCTTAACAAAGCAGGGTCGGCCTTGATGTATTATCTGTTTGCAGTAATCCACGGATTCGCCCACGGCGCGTTTTTCGCCCTCATGTCCCCGGCAGTTGCAGCCTTTTTCGGCACAAGATCACATGGAATTCTTTTGGGAAGCGTCATTTTCAGCGGCACCATAGGAGGCGCAGCAGGGCCTATACTGGGAGGCCATCTCTTCGATGTAACTGGCACCTATAGCGTGCTTTTTATGGTACTTGCGGGCGCAAGCCTCGGCGCCTTCACCCTTGCACTTTCCCTTTCACCCAAGGCGCAAAGATCCTGAATAGATTTTGAATCATCGATACTCTCGTAACACTTTTGTTGACCTCCATGCCGGACATGCACCGACAGGCGCAAAAGGCCGGGCAGCGGAACAAGCAGTGTGACCGGGCTATGCAACCTCCGCGAATCTCCCTTTTACCGCATGGCACACGGGACAGTTATCCGGCACCTCGTTTTCGCTTATATATCCGCATATTCTACAGACATATAAGGTCGCCTCGACTTCAGAATCCCCGGTCTCAGTTACCCTGCGAAAAAGATCAAGGTGACGGGAGGAAACCTTCATGGTCTGGTTGAAGGCCTTCTTGACGGCCCACGGCGCCCCCTCCGCCTCCTTTGCCATGCCGGGATAAATATCTTCCAGTGCCCTTTTTTCGTTTTCCAGGGCCTCAGATAGATTCTCCTTCGTAGAGCCGATCTTTCCCTTCATGTGGCCGAGGAATCTTCTCGCCTGGGCCGACTTGGCATCGGCAATGGCCCTGAACAGCCTCGCCAAATCCTTTCTCCCCTCTTTTTGCGCCTGAAAGGCAAAGGCCCTGTTTCTGGCGGCAGCCATTGATTCTATGTTAAAAGCCTTCCCGATATTATCTGAAATCTTTTTCCCCATACGGTTTTCCCCCCTGCTCTCACTTGTCCAGAAGATATCTTGAAGCTTATCAAAGATGGCTCCGTTATACAAATCAGAGGTCAGGCCCTGGGGTTCCTGCTCCCTAACCGTGGTCCGGGACGGGCTTTGTCCATACGCTCATGAAAGAAATATTTTGTCGCCCCCGCTAATGAAAATCCTCCTCCGGCTCTACACTCTACGAGGTCGAGGATTTCCCTCCCCCCGCGCGGGGGAAGGTTGGGGGTGGGGGGTGTATTTTCACGGTAAATGGCTCAAGACGCCAAGTCCTTATCATATTAACAAAAGCTGCAATACATAAGCGGCTGGAAAGAAGACTCTCCCCGATTTATCGAGAAAATACAATTGTCCCTTGCCGCCAGCTTGTTAATGGGGGAAGATCAAGAAAAATCAGATCTGGAAAAGGAGATAAAACTGTAAAAATGAAGGGCGTCCCCCTTCTTATCAATCCATGGATATATGATTTCGCGGCCCATGACCTGTGGGCTAAGCCCCTGGGTCTTTTGACCATAGCATCGGCGCTGCGAAGCAGGGCTTTTTCGGTTCGCGTCATAGACTGCATGGATATGCATCATCCCTCAATAGAAAAAGACGAAGTCTTAAGACTGAAAAAAGGGCCGTACGGTACAGGGAAATTTCGCAAAGAAGCGATAACAAAACCCACCGCGCTTTCCCATGTAAGGAGGCGTTACAGCAGATACGGAATAAGCATGGAGGCATTTCTGGCTGATCTTTCATCTGTTGAGACGCCTTCGGTAATCATAGTAACATCGCTCATGACCTACTGGTATCCCGGAGTTGCGGAGGCAATCAGGGCGGCACGCTCGGTTCATCCCCATGTCCCGGTCATCCTGGGGGGGATATATGCCAGGCTCTGTCCGGAGCATGCAAAGGCTTTTGCAGTACCTGATCTGGTCTGGGACGGTTCGGATGAGACCAGCTTTATCGAGGCCTTTATCAAGAAACAGGGATTTCTTCCCCAACCGACATCGGAAGATTTGGCGCCCCACCCTTACCCTGCCTTTGATCTCCTTCACGGCCTGGATTACGTCTGTATCCGGACTTCAAGCGGTTGTCCCTTTGACTGCCGTTACTGCGCAAGCCGTTTCCTGAATCCGTCCTTTTCGCGCAGGGCTTCGGAGGAAGTCTTAAGGGAGATCCTCTACTGGAGCGAAGAATACGGCATAAAGGATTTCGCCTTCTATGATGACGCCCTTCTCCCGGGCGGAGATGGCGCCGTGGAAGATCTTCTGAGAGGAATCATGCGTCTAGAAAAGGACCTCCGTTTTCACACCCCCAACGCCCTTCATGCAACGCGGATTACTCCACGCCTGGCGCATCTCCTTTTTGAAGCAGGATTCAAGACAATAAGACTCGGGCTTGAGACGGCTGACTTTTCTCTGCGGATGAAGCTTGACCACAAGCTTAAGGAAGGGGAGTTTGAAAACGCGGTTGAGGCCCTATTTAAAGCGGGATTCAGGGCAGATGATATAGGGGCCTACGTGCTTGCCGGTCTTCCCGATCAGTCGCCGGAGGATGTCTATAACACTCTTTACTTTCTTGATAGCGTGGGGATAATGCCCTTTATAGCCGAATACTCACCCATACCGCATACGGCGCTATGGGAGAGAGCGGTCGCAGTCTCCAGATACGATATATTACGAGAACCCCTCTATCACAACAACACACTCCTTCCATGCTGGAGTGAGCCGCAGCGTGCCGATTATGTAGGGATAAGAAGGGCTGCTCAGGCCGTAAGGGACAAGGTGCGATGCTCGAATCATGGTGAGGGGCACAGATTCTCCGCTTAGAAAACAGGCTGGATTCCCCTTAAAGATGGAACTATCTCAATAAAATGGAGGAACACGTGGGCAAACCCAAAAATGCTTTTGAAATATATAAACTTCTTGAAAAATCCAACTGTGGAGAATGCGGTGAGAAGACCTGCCTTGCATTTGCAGGGGCGGTACTCAGGGAAAGGCGAAAGGCATCCGAATGCCCCAGGCTTGACCCTCAGACGGCTAAGATGCTCGATGATAAAGACCCCAACGAAAAGGGCACTGAGGGGGAAGGAATATCATATCTGGAGACGCTGAAATCCGCCATATCCGGAATTGATCTTGCCGTGGCGGCTAAAAGGATCAAGGCGCAATACGCGGCAGGAAGGCTCACCATCAAGGTCATGGGAAAAGATTTCAGCGTTGATCAAAAAGGCAATCTTTTCTCTGAGATCCATATTAACCCCTGGATCGCGGTACCCTTCCTCAATCACCTTTTGAATGGAAGAGGGACAGAGCCGACGGGGGACTGGGTGTCCTTCAGGGAGCTCAAGGAAGGCCGTGAGCGCTATCCTCTTTTCAGCAAAAGGTGCGAGCAAGCCCTTAAGCAGGTTGCGGACGTATATACGGATCTCTTCGACGATATGGTGCATCTCTTCGGCGGCAGGAAGGTGGAGCCTCAATTTCGATCGGACATATCGGTTGTGCTGCATCCGCTTCCTCTTGTGCCGATGATGGTCTGCTACTGGCTGCCGGATGAGGAGATGGCGTCATCCATAAACGTTTTTTTTGATAAGACCGCCGACGAGAACCTGGACATTGATTCCGTCTTCGATCTTGGGGTCGGATTTGCCCGCATGGCCAGGGCAATCGGTATAAGACACGGCTTTGCAGCTAACGGTTGACAAAGGATTCTGATTCGTTCTAATTAACCCTCATGCCTTGAAAGCAGCACAAGTAAGAATGAAAATGCCGCATGTGATTCCGGACTTGATCTGGAATCCATGTGTAAAAGACTGGATACCGGCCTACACCGGTATGATGATGTATTTTCATATAAAAGCATAATCAAAAGCGAAGCATCCTTACGAGATGATCAAGATCGGTATGATATGGCGAAGGGGAGGGAATTAATCTGTAACGACTCAAGCATAAAGGAGTAAGTCCATGGGCAGGAAAAGGACACTCGGCTTCAAATTGATCGCAGGATTCTCAGTGGTAGCGGTTGTCACCCTGGCTCTCGGCGCTTTCGGCTATTTCCAATCCGCCAAAGGTGAAAGGGCCATAAGGGAAATAGGCCAGGAAAGACTGCCATCCCTGGACAGCCTCCTTTTCATAAGTTCTTCCGCAGAAAGCATTAACGCATCCTTAAGAATCCTTGCTATTCCGGGGCTTGCACAGGATGTTCGTAAGGAGCAGTACACCTCATTGAAATCCGGTATGGAAAAGGCAGACCAGGGCATAAGTAAATATGAAGGGCTTCCAAAGACTGCTGAAGAAAAAGCCGCATGGACTGAGTTTAAGGCTGCATGGCTTATTTGGATAAAGGAAATTGAAAAGGCTATCGAGCTGGGTCATCTCTTCGATAAATCCGGCATAACGGACCCGGTGGATATTAAACTTACTCTTGAAATATTCAAGGGCGAAATAAACGGTTTGGTATTGCAGGTTAAGGAATTCCTCCAGGAGTCAAAGGAGTTGAAAGGGGGAGAAAGCGCCTCGGAGTGCCCTCTAGGCAAATGGTCTTCCTCATACAAAAACGACAACGATCAGTTCATGAAGCACGTCCAATCTCTTGCCGAGCCGCACAAGAAGCTGCACGGGACGGTGGCAGGGATTAAAAAGCTCGTAAGCGAACAGGCATTTCTTGATGCCAACATGTTATTTGAAAAGGATCTTCTCCAGGCGTCGGAGTCCTGCCTTTCGGTCCTCAACAGCATGACAAACGCGGCAGAGGATTCCCTCAAATTGATAGTGAAGCTCCAGGAGAACATCACAGGCCCTGTCAAGAAGGCACAGGCCAGCGCCTTCCAGCCCATGGGAAGGCTCCTTACCATGAACCGTGCGGCAGCGTCCCAAACAACAGCAGCCTTTGAAAGACAGGCCCGCATCATGAAGATCGTATCCGGGGCTGTAGCAATAGGAGGCGCCTTACTCGCATTGGCGCTCGGGCTCATTGTTACGCGCTCCGTCACAAGGCCGATCAAGAGGGTTATAGATGGGCTGGGCCAGGGGGCAGAAGAGGTGCAGTCAGCGGCAGGCCAGGTGGCCTCCGCAGGCCAGAGCCTTGCAGAGGGGACCTCCGAGCAGGCCTCCGCATTGGAGGAGACCTCATCCTCACTTGAAGAAATGTCTTCCATGACTAAGAGAAATGCAGAGAGCGCCCTTGAGGCAAACAAGCTTATGGCCGGGGCAAATGAGGTGGTCGGAAAGGCCGATCAATCCATGGATATGCTTACCAAGTCCATGCTTGAGATATCCAAGGCCGGCGAGGAGACCAGCAAGATCATAAAGACCATAGACGAGATAGCATTTCAGACAAATCTCCTGGCCCTCAATGCGGCGGTGGAGGCAGCGCGGGCGGGAGAAGCAGGAGCGGGCTTTGCCGTTGTGGCAGATGAGGTGAGAAATCTCGCAATGCGCGCGGCCGAAGCAGCCAGAATAACATCCGGGCTTATTGAAGGGACGGTCGCCAAGGTTAAAGAAGGCGCCGGCCATGTAGAGGGCGCAAACAAGGCCTTCAAGCAGGTGGCCAAAGCCGCCGCTAAAGTGGCGGATTTCGTGGCCCAGATAAGCGAGGGATCATCCGAACAGGCCCAGGGGATAGAGCAGATCAACAAGGCCGTATCCGAACTGGACAAGGTGACCCAGCAAAACGCCGCAGGCGCAGAGCTGGCAGCCTCAGCAGCCCAGCAGATGAGTTCCCAGGCAGTGGAACTGGAATCCCTTGTTCAGGAACTGGCGCAGATGGTCGGAGCCGATAGAACCAAGGAAGCCATTGGAACGAAAGGGCTGCAGGAGTCAATAAATCAGAGAGCGGTTCCAGGGTCTAAGGCCCTTGCACTTGCCCGAATTGGAAAGGCCGTGCATACGGCCCCTGCGTCAAGCGCCGCAAACGAGGTAAGGCCTGAGCAGGTGATCCCGCTTGATGAAGATGAGTTCAAGAACTTTTAATCCGCCAAGCTGCTGTCAAACCTGCCCCGACGCCCCGCACGCAGATAATGGATGGAGGTGATGTTTTTTGGCCTTGCACAGATGCACCGGTTGCCCGTTGAGAAAGAGGCACGACAAAAATCCCGGCTCTGTCCTTGGAAGGCTGTGGAGGTGGCATACCCGATGGTGCCCTGGCTGGAAAGGGTATCTCAAGTCCCTGCCCGAGGCCGAAAGGCGCTTGATCAAAGACCGATACGTCGAACCGAAGACGACCGATGGCCCGGATTAATGAAAGCCACGCCATGAACCCGCCTCTCCATCCCCCTTACTTGAGCTTCATCGTGCGCCTTACCTGGTGTCCATCCGGAAATGAGATAGTTTTGTCGAGTTCAAGGTGGGCGATAATTTTAACCACAGGAATACATTGAGGTATTTCGAGGATTAAAATTTGAGCCCAACGCCGAAATCGGTGAAAATAGCCATTTACTGATGGATACTACCCAGAAGACTGACCAAGGATCATGCCCCCAGGGGCTAAACGAAGCGTGGAAATCACCACCAGGCAAGAGAGATTTTCATATAAACCGAGAGGTATCAGTTATGAAACTCATTGATGTATCCGATTCGAGTATGGTTCTTCAGGGCTCAGCGCAAAGTGTATTCTTTCGCCGGCTCTAGTGGCGTAAGGCCTTATCCCGACATAGCAAATCTGTAAAAGCTAAGGGCGTGCCCCTATCGGGTTTTAAACTGCGCGGTGGCGGCGGAGAGCTGTTGGGCGGTGGCGGCGTATTCCTGGGTGGATTTGTCCATGTCGGCAACCGCCTTGTTTATCTGCTCGATGCCTGAGGCCTGTTCTCTGGAGGCGCCTGCTATGGAGGCCACAAGTTCTGCGGCCTTTTCAACGGAAGAGATAACCTCTGAGACTGCTACGGCCGTCTCCTTGGAAATGCCTGCGCCTTCCTCCACGCTCCGTGCCGTACCTGACAGTAGATCAGCAGTATTTCGCGCGGACTCGGCAGCCCGCATCGCAAGAGACCTTACCTCGTTTGCGACCACCGCAAATCCAGCCCCCGCATCCCCTGCCCTTGCCGCCTCAACTGCCGCATTCAGAGCTAGCAGATTGGTCTGAAAGGCTATTTCATCAATGTTCTTTACCACCTTTGAGGTCTCTTCGCTCGCCCTGGAGATATTGGCCATGGATTCTGTCAGAAGCGTCATGGACTTTTTTGCCTGGGAAGCAAGACGATTTGCCTCTTTCATAAGTTCGTCAGCCCCCTGAGCGTCCTGGGAGTTTCGCTGCGTCATGGAGGACATCTCTTCAAGCGAAGCGCTTGTCTCTTCAAGCGAAGCGGCCTGGCCGGTAGCTGACGAGCTGATCTTAGCAGATGCGGCGGCGATCTCTCCTATCATATCGCACAGGCTTTGATTTACCAGATTCATCCTTGCAGTCATGTGACTGAGTTCGGTTCTACCCCGGACCTCAAGCCTGTGACTAAGGTCTCCTTGACGCATCCTTCCTGCAAGTTCAAGGAGCCTGACTACCGGCCTGTTTACCATGCGCTGAAACAGGAGATAGATCACTATTATCAGGGCCGCACATCCCGCCGCACCCATAATCAGACTTTTATTGCGTGTAAACAAGACCGCATCCAAGGCCTCCTGTGCGGATGTGCGCACTTGCAGACCTCCAAGTACCTTTCTTGAGCCGCCGTGGCAGTGGTGGCAAGATGCCTCATTCAATATGGGCCTGAAGGTGCTTACATAGTAAGCCCCATCTATCATTTCATCAAACATGCCACCCGTGTCCGCTCCGTCCTTCAGCAATCCGGAAACCACTGACTTTGCTTCTTCGTTGTGAAGAAACGCTGAAATATCCTTTCCTGCAGAGGAATTCATGGTCGTAAATGTTATAGAGCCGTTGAAGGCAAATATGGAGACATCCATCCCCGGCATCTTCTCCTTGAGTCTCTTAAGCTGTGACTTCACCTCGCTGTTTCTTCCAGCGGCCAGCAAGTCAAATATGCCTCCCTCAATAGCGGCAGCGAGCATCCCGTTGGCAATTCTGCTCTGGCCGCGGATGGATTCCTCCTGCGAACGGATATTGAACCAGATGACCGATCCAACCACGACAACCAGAATTAAGGTCAGGATGCTTACAACCCTTATCCATAGTTTTTGGGTAAGGATAAGGAAGATGTTCTGTTTCATAGGGATCAGCCTTTCATTTACCAATGATGAATCAATGGCCGCCTGAATAGAGGATCGGCTTGAAGCCGAATGCGGCCACCCTTTCGGAGTTGTGACAGCGGTTGCAGACCTTCAGGGATACCTTGACTTTCAAGTCCGAAGGGTCTCCGCTCTCCGCGTGGATGCTGCCTGCTCCATGGCATACCTCGCACCCGGGATTCTTGAGATGGGGGGTTTCCTCAGCGGACCTGAACCCTCCAGGCTCCCCATATCCTGTTGTGTGACACTTGAAGCAATCCCTGAACTCTGAATCGGAGAGCTTCTTTTGCATCCTGAGGATGTTGGCAAAGGAACCCGCCTTCTTTGAATTGGCCATGAAACTCTTAAACTGGGCATCATGACATTCCTTGCATGCCTCTGATCCGACGTATAGGACATACCGCTCTTGAGCTTCACCGCCTGCGGCAAAGCAGGACACCCACATTATCCCGAAACAAATTAGAATAGCGATTGATTTGAGCATCTTATCAGATCTCCCGATGAGAAGGCAGGACAACCATGCGATCTTGTCGAAGGCGAACTTAGTATGGTGGGATTTTTTTGTCAACTATCAGGGTTCATGGCGAGTTACCTTAGAAACATAGACCCGGCATATTCATCTGAGGAAATGATCCCTAAATGGCCCGCGCCTTAAGAGACTTCCTTAGAAAGGTTGTGCTTCTGCATCTTGTAGCGCAGGACCCTCTCACTTATCCCCAGGCGCTCTGCAGCCCTGGTCTGTACCCAGTTACTCTCGGTCAGGGAGGCCCTTATTAGCGCCTTCTCCAGATTCTCCAGACGTTCCGTGAGGCTTCCCTGGGTAGTAAGGCTATGGTGACGGATCTCTTCGGGCAGATCCGAGGGCCTTATGAGGCTGCTTCTCACCATGGTAACAGTGCGCTGGATCACGTGCTCAAGCTCCCGGACATTTCCCGGAAACGGATACTTGACAAGCATATCCATCGCCTCTGGGGTCATCCGAACGGGCCCCTTCCCGTACTTCTCTACAAAGAAGGCTACAAGGTCGGGGATATCCTCCTTTCTTTCCCGCAGGGAAGGCGTTTTGATTTCAAGCACCTTTACCCTATAAAATAGATCCTGCCTGAACCGGCCCTCATCCGCCGACTGCTTAAGATCCTTGTTGGTAGCCGAGATAAGCCTCACGTTTACCGGCAGGCTCTTTTCGCTCCCGACCCGAGATATCTTTCCCTCCTGAATCACCCTTAGGAGTTTCGGCTGGAGAAGAAGGGGCATCTCGCCTATCTCGTCCAGGAAGAGGCTACCGCCGTCGGCAAGCTCAAACCGGCCCTTTCTATCGCTCACGGCTCCGGTAAATGAACCTTTTTCATGGCCGAACAGTTCGCTTTCAAAAAGGTTTTCCGGTATAGCAGCGCAGTTGAGATCAACAAAAGGATGATCCCGTCTTGAACTCAAGTGATGTATGAGCCTTGCCATGACTTCCTTGCCTGTCCCAGTCTCACCCTCTATCAGGACGGGCCAGTCCGTGTCAGAGACTCTTCGAACAGCCGAGAGCACCTTTTGCATGGCTGGACTTCGGGCAATCACCTTGAGGGGTAGCGGCCTGCGCTCAAGCTCATCCTCGACAACAAGCAGGTCCTCATCAACACCCATGTCGCTATCCAGTGCGTTTATCTTTTCAAGGAGAAGTTTGAGATCCAGGGGCTTTTCCAGAAACTCATCGGCGCCGTCTTTCATGGCCCCCACAGCAGTGTGCACATCGGCGTAGGCTGTAACCATGATGATCCTGGCCATCGGATTGGCCTCCTTCATGGCCTTAAGCACCTTATCCCCGCTGGGGCCGGGCATTCGCTGATCCAGGAGCACCACGCGCACGGGCTCTCTGAGAAATATCTTAAGGCCCTCATCGCCATTTGGGGCAGAAAATACCTTAACACCCTGTTTTTTAAGGAATCCTGTCAGAAGTTCCACTTGGACGGGATCATCGTCCACCACAAGGACAGTCATGCGGCCGCCAACGGGCCTTCGGAGGCGTTTGATGAACGAACCCATTGGCCCTTCCAAAGAGGGAGATAGAAGGTTATATTCAGTTGATCCTTTTCAAGGATACGCGCGGTCATCCTTCCGCTGTGGGCCTTGATGATACGGCTCGCAATGGATAGCCCCAAGCCTGTGCCGTCTGCCTTTGTGGTAAAGTAGGGTTCAAAGATGCCGTCAAGGTCATCCGGTGAAAGCGCAAATCCGGAGTTCCTTACGTTTAGAAACCCCTCCTCCCCATCCCGTCCGCTCGATATTGCCATGCATCCTCCTTCCGGCTGGGCCTCAATTGCGTTTTTTACTAAATTATCAACTACCTGTCCCAGGAGGGATGGGTCCCCTGCGACCGGTTCTTTCAGCCAAGGCTCAAGCACAAATCTTATTCCAGCGAGTACTGCTCGGTCTCGGTATAGTTCAAGACAGTTTTTCACGAGCGCCTCCAACGATACTTCCTCGATTCGAGGTCTGGGCGGTCTCGCATAGCGTAAAAGTCCGGTTACGGTTGCATTGGCCCTGCACACCGCGCTTGACATAAGCTCCATGAGCCGTCTGTTTTCAGATGAAAGAAGTGGAGACTCCACCTGGAGCCTCTGAAGGCCCATATTAACAGCGTTGAGTGAATTCTTTATCTCATGGCTTATTGCGGCAGCGGCCCTCCCGAGGGATGCCTCCTCTCTCGATCTGGATAGCTCCCTTTCAAAGCTCCTTACCCCGGCAAGCTCTCTTTTCTGCCCCCTGTAAAGCAGGAAGGAAAGAATCGCTCCGAACAGGGCCAGGGCCGTGCTGAAAATGAAAAACCCCCTCCATAACCTTATCTTGAAAAGTGTCAGATAATCCGCATCCACCCCCACTGAAAGAGAGGATGAAGCTACGGGAAGAATGACTTCGACCACGTCTTTTCCAGACTCCTCATCCTCCAAGAGCTTCAGTTTTCCCCATTCGGAGCCATCCTGATCTTGCTTGCCGAGCTTTACATAGGCTATGCCGGGCATCGTAGAGAGGACCTTGGCCATTTTGGCAAGTCCCATCTGTTCCTGCAGTTCCTCAAGACGAAGGGCCTCTGATCCTATCGCCACACATGCCTCGCTTTCTTCCGCAGGCCATAGTAGGCGATAGAGGTGCTCCCCCTGTATGTGTTGCAGGGCCGGCTTATCCTTGCATTCATCGCTCCTGCCCTGGAGCCATCCTGCGGGACCGTCAACCGAAGCACCTGATTTTCTATTGATGCTTATGCCCCTGAGTCCCGCCTCCCTGGAGAAGGCGGCAAGTTCATCGCTCGAAAATGGCTCCACCTGATCCAGGTATGACACAAAACGCGCTGTATTGCCGAGAAGTCCCTTGAGGATGTCTTCCGTCGCCTCTCTGGTCATGACGGCCGCCTCGGCATTTCTCTGTATGACGCCTGCAACCATGGACGCATGGGCCAACGCATGGGCTTCCATCGCCTCTTTTGCCTGCCGCATCTGCCAGAGATGATACCCGGCTGATGCCGCAAAGAAAACCCCGAAGGCCAAAAGGTTGGCAACCCACAGGGGGAATGGCTTTTTACCTGCCACCTCTCCCTCCTCTGCCGCCAAAGCCTCCGCCGTGACCCATGCCGCCCGATCCGCCCAGTCTGCGCCTTACACCCGTAGGATCTGAACCCGCGCCTCCTCCGGAAACAGCCCGGACGGAGCCTGCCTGGAAGAGCCTGGTCAGTAAATCCCTGTCTCCCCAGACGCGCACCATATCGCCCACGGAAATCCCGAAGGGTACTTTCCCATCCTTGAAGCCCACCAGAATCTCTTCTTCCTCTCCTACCGGGATCACCGTAATGGTTCCCTTTTCGGGTCCGATGGAGACCACTCGCCCCACAAGGGCGTCCTCGGCAATTGCATTTGCCGCCGCGATAAGGAAAATGAGGTTTAATATGAACAGGATACGCCGCATTCAGTCATTACCTGAGTATATGATTCCCCCCCTGCCGTTGAATCATTCCGGCTGAGGTCCGCTCCCGCAAAAAGCCGCCATCTTCCGAAAAACCTCGAAAGACGAAGGGAAATAAAAGCGCCTTTGTCCCTGCGCGATTCGTGAAACCAGGAGGATCTGACCGAGGCGTTGAAATCAGCGGCCCATAGATCCTCCCACCTCTTCTCAAGCGATGCGCCTAATTCCGCGATGTCTCTCGTCTCTTCGGATCTGGAGGAATCAAGCCTTGAATACGATCCGTATATGCCCAGCGATAATGAGGGAGATAACGCAAGATCCAGATCGGCCCCAAGGGTAATTAGATTGTCTTCGCGGCCGGGATAAACAACCGGTTGTCCGTCGGTGTTTCCAGTACTTCCGCCTGGCGTCCCTTGCCCCTGCCCGCCGCCGGGGCCTTTCCCATTCCGAAAAGAAGCGCGGCCCATACCGCCTCTTCCAATATGGCTGCCGCCGTCCGCCCTTCCCCCGTAACGAGAGGCTTCATTGAGATAATCAAGCCTCCTTACGCCTGTGCGGAGTGTAATAACAGCACTCCGGCTCGCAAACCAGGCAAGGCCCAGATCGGCAAAAACCTCGTTTCTTTCATCTTCATCCACCAGATAATCACGGTAGATAACGGCTCCCACTGAAACGGCAGGGATCAAGGCTCCATGGAACAGGGGGAATGACAACTCGGGTCCCGCCTCCAGTCTATAATTGTCCCCCAGGGAAAAATGATCACGATATGATGCGCTTGCGGCTATTCCAAGATTAGCGCGATTGGTGGAGATGAGTCTATGGGAGGCAGAAACCCCGTAAGCCGCAAAGAAAGAGCCTTCCTCATCTTCGTAACGCGCCGGATTGCTGTCATATCCGGCGGAGGAGGTTAGCGTGAGTTCAGCCGCATGTAGGCTGTAGACACGGAAGAGGAGTATCAGGGAAAAAAAGAAGGGGAACCACAACCGCTTAGTGAACCACGCTGGTAAGGCACCCCTTCTCAATTACCTATTCCTCGCAGCCTTTCTTGTTCATCTTGAGCTTTGCCTTTCTCCAGAGGGGAAGGCCCGTATCCGGATCGCGGAGCTGGATGCTGGCCCCGGGCTCATCTTCCTCGTTTATAAAAGTTATCTTAAATGCGACGTTAAATGCAAGCTCGCCGACCGTGATCTTATAACCTTCGACTGTGATGACGTCAGTTACGTCAGGTCGAGACACTCCCATCAGGTCCCAGTAACGCTGCGGGCCTATGCCGCTGATAACGACGCTGAATTCCTCTCCGCCTTCATCGCCGACATAAAGAACAAGGCCCTGACCGTCATTACACTCCACAACTGTGCCGGTATATTCAAAAGGAATCCCCTGCAACAGATCATGTTTCGGCGCCGGCCCGGTTCCATCCATAACACCCTTGCCGTTTCCCGCAAGTGCCCACATAGGGCTAAGCAATATAAGAGCCAATACTGCAAAGACAGCACCCATTCTATTTTTCATTATCAATTCCTCCTTTTCCTTCCAATGCCTGTTGATTATTTTACTTCCGAGGCAATTGCAAAATTCACAGTTTCGTCATTCCCCGACTTGATCGGAGAATCCAGTCTATCCTTGAAGCAATTCTTATGGATTCCGGCTCCCGGATCGGGGCCCGGGACAGGCTCCGCCGGGATGACTAGTGGTAATGTTTTTGCAATTTCCTCTTTCAATTACCTTTTTCACCTTGTTCATCATTCACCACTCATCATTCATAATTTATTATTTATCTGCTTCGTCCATTTCCGTTCCCTCGGCCGGTGCCATCGCAAACCCCAGAGGCGCCTCCCTGCCCATTGCTGGTTGTTTGAGTTCCCAGGTTCTGCTGCCTCATCCTGCTGCGAACCTGCGCCATGTCTCCGGTTGCTTGACCGCGGTTTTCTCCTCGTTGCCACATATTGCCGACCGATGATCCGTTCCGGCCGGCAAGGGCCTCATCACTGCCAAATGAATATAGGGCAAGGGCCAATAGGCATGCCGAGCCAAGGGAAACCCATCTTTTCTTCAAATCCTTCTCACCTCCTTTCTCATTAATGAAACCTCTTCCGTAAAAGTGATGCCTAAATCAAAATTGCTCTTGTCTAATGAGTCGATGCCTTTCGCTCACAAAAGCTCAAGCATCGTTTGGGATGGAATTATTCAAGGATTGTGCCAAACAATATATTGCTCAATATCAGCATGTTATCTGCATGGCTGGATCATAGGATTCGACAATCAGGGAAAACCTCGACAGGATTGTCGAACGAAATGATGAGAGAGAAAGGAATAGCGATGGATAATAAATAAGATAAATATGACAGGTTAATATCAAATAAAGAATATATTAGGTCAATCAGCGGACTTGAGGTAAATACGAACGGTGGTTCCCAGGTCAGGCGCGGATTCCACCTCAATATGGCCTCCGTGGTTTCTTACAATTCCATATACGGCTGCCATTCCGAGACCCCTTCCCTGAAACTTGGTACTGAAGAAGGGCTCGAAGACCCTAGACAGGGTTTCAGTGTCCATTCCACTGCCGTCGTCCTGGATCATTACGCACACGTATCTGCCGGGCTCAGGACGCACATCAAGGATGGAGTCTTTCTCCGACAGCTCTATATTTCTGCAGCGAACCGTTATCTTGCCTTCCCCTTCTATGGCCTCGGAGGCATTTGCAATTAAAGCGGACAATACCATCTGTAACTGGGTTACATCCACATTTAAGTTGTGCAACCCATCAGGGATGTCTTTTTCCATAGTCACGGGCGCCTTTACCAGATCTCCCGTCAGCTCGATCGCGGTGCTAACCAGCTCACCGGCTGCAATTTTTCTCGGCTGGTACTTGCCTCCCCTCGCATATCCCAGAAGCTGGGCCGTCAGACCTACCATCCTGTCCTTCATGGATTTGATATTGTTCAGGTATCGTGGCCTCTTTTCAGGAGCTAAAGATGGAGACTCAATGGCCTCAATACTCAGGCTTACCACGCTCAGGGCATTGTTAAACTGATGAGCCACCCCTCCTGCCAGTGTTGCTATGGCATCCGTCTTCCTTGCCTCATGGAGCCTCCTTTCAAGTTCCCTCTTTTCCCCCTCAATGCGCCTGCGCTCAGTTATATCACGGCTTACCCCGAGGATCTTCGATGGCCTCCCATTCTCGTCCCGCATGAAGGTCACCGTGACCTCGACCCACCCAAAAGAACCGTCTTTTCTCGTTTGCTCTACCTCGATTGTAAGTGATCTGGCAGGATCAACTCCAGGGGAGCCGTCTCTTGCAAGTTCCGATGCGAGGTAACCCTTTACCTCCTGAAAAGAAGAAGGAGAAAGGGTCTCCTCCATGCTCATTTCCATCGCTTCTTTCTGAGAGAAGCCCCTCACCCTGAAAACCGACGGGCTCATGTATTCATACCGCATGGTTGTCAGATCAATCGTCCAGATGATATCCGAGATATTGTCGGCGATAAGTCTATACTTGAGTTCGGATTCCCGAGCGAGACTCTCCGCCTCGCTTCGTGAGGCTACCTCTTGCTCAAGACTCTTTCTTACCTCAAGGAGAAGATCCTTTTCCTCGGAAAGAGATCGGGAAATATCCCTTTCCTTGTCTGCCGCAAATTCTATACCCCTTACCATCACAGCGGCCGCGGAAGCCACGATAAGGTTGAGGACGACAAAGTTAGCCCCTGCCGTAACGGCGCGAATTCCGCTCAAATAGTAAGGAATACTCGCTTCGAGATGCCCGCTGTAGTAAAGGCTCCCCAGGGCCGCAAGGGTTACGGCATTAAGCAGAACCGCCATGAGAGCAGCTCTCAGTCCGATAAGAAGGCCGGACATGGCACCGAAGGTAAAAAGCCAGACCGGCCCCCCGCTCATGATACCGGCGTTGAAGATGATGGAAACTCCAAGGCCATAGAACCCCATCACGACTATAGAAGCCCTAATATTGTAGGATAACCTCTTGAGCAGGAGTAAAGAAACACCCAGTAAAAAAGCGGAGCAATCGAGGATCAGAAGCTTCCAAAGCTTCTCCTCTAAGGCAAGGAAAAACGCAGGCACCGCTGCAAGGGCAGAGAGGAGCACTGCCGTTCCTAGCACGGCCAGAAGTATTCGTTCTCTCCAATAGATAAGACCTTGCTCGGGAAGTAAGCCCCTTCTCGCGCATTCTTCGGCCAGCAGACCGGAGAGCTTTTTTCTTATGCCTACCATATTGTTTGGATTTTCCTCACCCAATTAACGACCCCTGCTATGAGAGCGGGGTGCCGTCTTCCCTCCTTGACCGACGTTACATTATTGGCACGGAATCCGGCCGGCTTTTATTGATCCAGGCCCGCATATCAAGGTCCGAAAAATGCCTCGCCGTCATGACGACTCTACCTCAAGCCACGGAAAATGCACCCTGGAGATTCAAAATCAGGCCTTGGAGCCGAAGATTTTCTTGAATCTTTCAAGTTGCTTTCTGGGAGTCACCGTGGGCCTTTCATAAACCGGCATGTCCTTGTCTATCCCGAAGAGATACCTGGCTATATTTTTGAGTGCACCTAGATCATAGCGGGACATCATGGCGATGGTCTCCATCTGAGGTGAGCCGCCTCCGTGAAGGCCGGCTACCTGATTGACCGTGGCAAGCTCGGATACCACCAGATTCTCAATACCCCTGAAGCAGCGATGCTGGTCTTCCGCCGATATCTTGGGGTTTCGCATCATATATTTATTGGCAAGGGGGCCTGTCTCCTTGCTGAAAAACTCCTCCTCAAAGGGCATGGTAGCGCAGAGTCCTCCCGCCAGGTCAGCGACTATCTTGAACTCGTTATAGATCTCTTCCCCGGCCAATCTCCTGCCCGCGTTGGTCAGGATTTCATCAGGGATAAAGGTGCCGGAAGAAGATCTCTCGGCCCTGTAAGCGCTCACCTGGCCCGCCGCAAAGACTAGTTCAGCCGTACCTATCAGGTGGGATATCTTGTCCTTTACGTGATCCACCCCCTCAATACCGTTGTATTCTGAGACAAGGGCTGCCGCGCTTGCAAGTATCTCTGAGACAGCCGGCTTGCATCCGGTGTAGGAATGGCGGTGGTAGTGGGCAAATAGCAGTGCCAGAAACCCCGCAAAGGGAGTCTGCCTGGGATCTCCCTTCCCGTCCATAAAGACCCGGTCCCTTGGCACAAAGACATCATCAAATATGGTGAAGGATTCGCCGTCTCCAATCTCTGCTATAGGGGCTGGAAGATGGGTCCTCTTGTGATGGTTGGCGGGACGGACAAGCATCTTTACCCCGTCAAAGTCCGCCGGAACCGAAAACGCTACCGCATATTCGTTGTCCTTATCAGTCATGAAACGCGTGGGGATAACTATGATCTCATCGCTTACAGGGGCAGCGGTATTATCTACCTTTGCGCCCCTTACCACAATGCCGTCCGGCCTGCTCTCCACGATGCGCACATAGAGATCTGGGTCGTCCTGCTCATGGGGCCTTTTCAGGCGATGGCCCTTTGTATCGGTCTGGGCGCAGTTTGCGGTAATGTCTTCCTTCTGCCAATAGGCCAGATATTTTAAAAAGTTGCTGTTACAGTCAGTCTTTAATATCTGGTCCATCTCATGGGTTACAACCGAAAGTGCGTTCATGGCGTCTATGCCCATGCAGCGCTGGATGCACCCGCCTGTCCTGTGGCACAATACGCGAGTCATCCTCTGTTTATTTAAAAGGTCTTCAACACTCTGGTGAATGTGAGTGAACCTGCTAATCTCATCACCGTTAAGATGGGATTTTGTCCTGCACAGGTCCATGTACCTGGGATCATTTGAACAATCATAGGTCTCTCTGATGGTTCTGAATGCTCCCCGAAGCCCATCGTATTCTGTCCTGTCAACCCTTTCCCCTTTGACATAGACGTTTCTCTTGAGTTTTTTTATGCGATCAAAGTATTCCTCATAGGTCTTGACTGCCATAGCTATCCTCCTGAAATTGATTAGGGACAAATGGTCGGAAACAGCGACAAGCCTCTCGACTCGCTTTCTTGCTTTTGAGCGCATTATCATATTTTAATACATCGAGAATCAAGGGTTAACCTGAACGGCCATTTCCGGATGAGAATGCTTCCAATATTGCTTGGCAATTTTATTTCTCTGGCGTAATCTCCGGTAATATCTCTAAGCGGGCCTTCTATGATAGAAGGGTTATTTCTTAATGTCCCTGGAAATGTGCCACAAAAGGCAGTCTATATAGTGAGCCTTAAAGCCCTTGTCACAACAAAGATGAAAGGCCGGGAGCAAATCTCAGCCAGGATCGAAAATGGAGCTTTTTGACGCATACAGGCATTGCAGGCTTTGCCCCCGAAGATGCGGGACTGACCGCACAAGAGGGGAAAATAAAGGCTTCTGCGGCGAGACCGGCGAGCTTCGAATCGCCTATGTGGGCCCTCACTTCGGGGAGGAGCCTCCCCTGACCGGCACCAGGGGATCAGGGACAGTCTTTTTTTCCGGTTGTTCCCTGAGGTGTTCGTTCTGCCAGAACCATCAGATTTCCCACGATGGAATCGGAAGAAAATTTAGCTGTCAAGAGCTTGCCGAAGCATTGAAAGACCTTGCTGTAAGAACAAGGGTCCATAACCTAAACTTTGTAACACCAGACCATTTCCTTCCACACCTTGAAAGAACCGTGGAGTTGATAAGACAGGAAGGTGTGCCGACGCCGATAATGCTTAATCTCTCCGGCTATCAGTCCATTGAATTTCTTAAGATATCCTCAGGCTTTACAGATATCTACCTGCCTGATTACAAGTATTCGGAATCCAGGCTTGCCGCCCTCCTTTCAAGCTGCCCGGACTATCCCCGGAAAGCTCTTGACGCCATAACAGAGATGGTAAAGCAGAAGGGATTTCTTGACGCGCAATGCGAGGGAGCGATTGCGTCAAAGGGGGTGCTGGCAAGACATCTCATCCTGCCCGGCCATGTGGAAAACTCCATCAACGCCATCACAAACCTGTATCTGGAATTCGGATCAGAACTTCCCCTCAGTCTTATGTCCCAATATCAACCCTTGAAAGAGCATAAGGATGCTTCGCTCAACAGGAGGATTAGCATCGAGGAATTCGAAAGGGTCTATGGTCACTGTCTGGACCTTGGATTTGAAAACCTCTTTATCCAGTTTCCTGAAGATAATTGCCTTTCGGTTGATGGAAGAAGCGCCTTTGTGCCTGACTTCACTTCAAGCACGCCGTTCTATTTCCCGGGCCATTCAAGTGTTGACAATGATGGGGGGGGTTTGTTAAAAAAATCACATTCTTCCGATTTTCACTAAAAAATGATCGGCAGCGCTTATATCAACGAAAGGAGCAAGTTATCTGATGGAGGCATTAACCCCTTTATATGAAGTAAATCAGGCCCTGGTAGCCATGGGGGCCGAAAAACTCAATCTCTGCATGCAGTGCGGCATGTGCGCCGGATCATGCCCGTGGAGGCTGGTAAACGGCCCATTCAACATAAGAAAATTGATACGCATGGCTCAACTGGGAGTCGAAGGCTATGAATCCGCCGATGTTCTTTACGGATGCACCACTTGCAATAAGTGCGTGCTCAAGTGCCCCAGAGGAGTCACTATTATCGATGTCGTGAGGGCCATGAGGGCCATGATCGCAGAGACAGGAGCCATCCCGGGCGTTTTGAGGACAGTCACAGGCAGCGTCCACAGTAACGGTAACCCATGGTCGGAACCCAGGGAAAAAAGGATAGCCTGGACCCAGTCCCTTGAGGTCCCGGCCTTCGGGCCCGATAAGGAATACTTTCTTTCTATATGCTGCACGTCCGCCTATGACGTAAGAAGTCAAAACATAGCCAAGGCAATGATAAAGGTGCTGGCTGCAGCGGGGGTGAGCTACGGGGTCATAGGCATCGAGGAAAACTGCTGTGGTGAGTCCGTAAGAAAGATAGGAGACGAGGAACTATTCGCCAAGACAGCGGAGAAAAATATAGGCCTATTCGGTGAAAAGGGCGTAAAGAAGGTAATTACTACATCTCCTCACTGCTTTTATACCTTCAAGAAGGAGTATCCCGATCTGGGAGCGGATTTTGAAGTGGTTCACTACACCCAGCTTCTTTCCGAACTCCTTGCAAACGGAAAGCTCAAGCTCTCAAAGACCCTGGACAAAAGGGTTACCTACCACGACCCATGCTATCTTGGAAGGCACAGTGAGGTCTATGATGAGCCAAGAGAGCTTATATCCGCTGTGACAGGCGGTAATCTGGTCGAGATGAAGCGCATAAAAAAGGAAAGCCTCTGCTGCGGCGCCGGAGGCGGAAGGCTCTGGATGGAAACAAAACCCGAGTGGAGATTTTCTGATCTCAGGATCCACGAGGCATGTGAAACAGGCGCTTCGATCCTTGCAACCGCTTGTCCCTATTGCGTATCCATGTTGGAAGACAGCAGAAAGACCACCAACAAAGAAAGCGAAATCGAGATAAGGGACATTTCGGAACTGATCGCAGAGGCCCTGTGATTAAATCTCTCAATAAAAGGCCCTGTTCTTTTCAGACAGGGCCTTTTTATATGAAGGCCGAATGAAAACAGCTTATCTGGACTGCTTCTCCGGGATCAGCGGAGACATGCTCCTCGGGGCTCTTCTGGATGGGGGAGTCCCCCTTGAGGCGCTCACAAAGGCCATTGAGACCGTCCCATTCAGGGGCTATGCCCTGGATGCCAGGAAAGAAAAAAGACATCACATCTCAGGAACCCGTTTTACCGTCAAAGATTCATCAGGGAAAAAAATCCACAGAAACCTCTCCGACATAAAGAAGCTGATAGAGGATAGCAATCTGAGCGCGGGAGTGAAGGGGCGCAGTAAAGCGGTCTTTGAACGCCTTGCTGTTGCCGAGGCGCAGATTCATGGAGTTTCCCTGGAAGAGGTTCATTTCCACGAAGTAGGCGCCGTTGATTCCATCATTGATATAGTGGGTGCTGTTTTCTGCATCGAATATCTGGGCATAACAGACATCCGTACCTCGACACTTCCCCTGGGAAACGGCTTTACCAAGAGTATGCACGGAACGATCCCTGTGCCTGCCCCAGCGACAGTAGCACTTCTAAAGGGTGTCCCGGTTTACAGCGCCGGCATCCCCTTTGAAATGGTCACTCCAACAGGCGCCGCGCTTGTTACAGAGTTTTCTTCATCCTTCGGGACCATGCCTCCGATGGCCATAGATTCGATAGGATACGGTGTGGGGACGAGGGACCTTCCGGACAGACCAAATCTCCTGCGCATCCTGATAGGAAGGCACACCTCAGGCCCTGAGACGGAAACCGTATCAGTTATTGAAACGGATATGGACGACGCAAACCCTGAATGGCTCGGATACGCGATGGAGAGGCTCTTTAAAGCCGGAGCACTGGACGTTGTTTTCATGCCGGCCCAGATGAAGAAGAACCGGCCCGGAGTTCATGCGCAGGTAATCTCCCCGCCTCATTTGAAAGGCGCAGTTACGGAGGTGCTCTTCAGGGAGACAGGGACCCTGGGCGTAAGGACATCCTTTATGCAACGAACGATCATGGAGAGGCAATCCGTCCGGATAGAGACCCCCTGGGGCATGATGAATGCCAAGCAGGCAGGAAACAGAGACGGGACATTGTTCATCATTCCCGAATATGAGGAATGCAGAAGGATTGCTATTCAAGAAAATGTGCCCCTCAGATTGGTATATGCCTGGGTCTCCGGATTGAACCATAGCTCAGTGACTGCTTAGTTTATATGAAAATGCCCCCTGCGTTTATCCCTCTCCCTTTACCGTCGAAACGTAGGGATACGGCGGCATCATTACTCTCTCCCCCTTTACCGTCGAAAGGCAGGGGTACGGCCGCATTATTCCCTCCCCTTTTTCCGTCGAAACGCCGGGATGCGTCAGCATTATTCCCTCCCCCTCGACGGGGGAGGGAAGGATGGGGGTGATTTTCATGCTTTGTTGTGTCCCTTTTGTGCTATGGGGGTTAGAATATAGGAAGATAGTATCAGCTCAATAATTGGGGGGATGGCTTTGCGCAGACCAGGTCATGCGGACCAGGAATCAGCTTCTATAGATGCGCCTTTAGGCGAAGGGCGCACGGTTCTCGTGCGGCAGAAGACCTGTAGATGGTTCCCATCCGTAAATGGCTATTTTCACCGATTTCGGCGTTGGGCTCAAATTTTAATCCTCGAAATACGTCAATGTATTCCAGTGGTTAAAATTATCGCCCGCCTTGAACTCGACGAAACTATCTCATTTCCGGATGGACACTAGATAATTACATCTCTATCAAATCTGTTGGGGATATATGGCTAAGAAAGCAGGAAGAGCTAAAGATATCTTCGAAAACTTAAGGAGCCTGCCCATAGGGAAAAAGGCTGCGGTATTGTCTGCTACGTGTCTTGGATTAGGGTTGGTTCCAAAGGCACCCGGCACCTTTGGAACCATGGCTGCGATCCCCTTTGCTTTTGCACTGTCAGAGATCAGTCTTAACTACAGGATATTGCTATTGCTGGGTATAATAGCGCTTGCGATATGGGTCTCCGATCTCCACGCGACAATAGTAAACCGTAGCGACCCTCAGGAGGTTGTTATTGACGAGGTTGCCGGATTTCTGCTTGCGACCTGTTTTGTGACATTTACCTGGTTCAATGTAATAGCGGGCTTTTTACTGTTTCGGTTTTTTGATATAATAAAGCCGTTTCCAGTAAATGCGCTCGAAAAACTCAAGGGCGGCCTGGGGATAGTAGCCGATGATCTTACTGCCGGCTTATATGCGATGGCGGCACTTTTCCTTTTAGATGCCGGTCTATATAGGTTTATGAAAGGCTTTTGAAAGATGTCCGCGAAAAGGGCCTTTTTTGTTCCCGGAAATAAAGGGTGGCTGGAAGCAGGCCGCAGCGACGAGCAATAAAAAAAACGTGGCCCGGCACAGGCTTCGCCGGAATCACGAAAATAGGCAATTTGGGGCTTTTTACGAGACCAGCAACTTTGAAATGGACTTGTCAATGAAACGCCTGAAAGATTTTTTTTAATTATGTATGGCGAGATAATAACTATAGGCAATGAACTTACCTCAGGCCGCACAAGGGATCTTAACGCCTGGTACGCGGCCGGGAGGCTCACGGCAAGCGGGCTCAGGGTGGTTCGCATCACATCGGTCGGAGATGACAAGATAAAGGTCACAGAGGCCCTTGCCTCTGCTCTTTCATCCTCCAGGTTCGTAATCGTTACAGGCGGACTCGGTTCAACCGACGACGACGTGACCTGTGGGATAGCCGCCCAGGCGCTGGAAAGGCCTCTGTGTCTGGATAAGACAACGCTTGAGGCAATAAGGGCCTATGTGGAGCTGCGCGGCAGAAAGATGACCCCATCTCTTGAAAAGATGGCCTGGATGCCGGAAGGTTCCCGCATAATCAACCCCAGGGCCGGAGTGTGCGGTTTTTCGTTGATGGAAAAGGGTGTAAGCATCTATTTTCTCCCGGGCGTCCCTGAACAGATGCGATACCTGATGGACAACTTCGTGCTTCCGGAGATAATCTCCCAATACGGAAACCTCCCTTCCATAGTTCAGCGCACCATAAAGGTCTTCGGGATACCGGAGCCTGCGATAGCGGAACTCTTTAAGCAGATCAAAGGCAGATGCGGGGATGCTTTGCTGGGTTTTTATCCGCAGTTTCCTGAAAACCATATCACAATTACCCTCAGGGGAGATGACAAGCCGTTTCTGCTCACGGAGATGGAACGAATCACAAAGGGCATCGAAGACCTCCTCGGCCCAAGCGCGTTTGCGAGGGATGCGGATAATATGGAAGATGTCGTCGGAAGGCTCCTGGTAAGAGCGGGGCTTACTCTTTCCACTGCGGAATCATGCACAGGAGGGCTCATAGGCCACAGGATAACCAATGTTTCAGGAAGTTCTTCATACTTTCTGGGAGGCGTGGTCGCTTACAGTAACGACGCAAAGAGCCGTCTCCTTGGAGTTTCAAATGATACCCTGGCCTCCTACGGGGCAGTGAGCGATCAGAGCGCAGGAGAAATGGCCGGAGGTGTTTGCAGGGTTATTAAATCGGATATAGGGCTTTCCGTGACAGGCATAGCAGGCCCCCGGGGAGGCACTGAAGAAAAGCCCGTCGGTACCGTTTACATAGGAATCTGTACACGTAGCGGCACACGATCTTTCAAGTTTCTTTTCAGAGGTAAAAGAGAGCAGATAAAGATAATTACTGCTACGGCGGCGCTTGATATATTAAGGAGATACTTAAGTGGCTATCCGTTCATTTCTTGCCTTTGATCTTCCTGACGAACTTGCGCAATTTGTGGCCAAGACCTCAGATGGCCTCAGGAAAAGCCGCCTTGCTGTTCGGTGGGTTCACCCTGGCAACATCCATCTGACAGTGGTTTTTATGGGTGATATGGAAGAAGGAAGCATTGATGCGATCGGGGGCTCCGTCAGAGGTGTTTGCTCCGACTATGCTCCCTTTGAGTTAATGATAAAGGGCGCGGGCTATTTCGGCTCTATCAGGAGTCCCCGCGTGATATGGATCGGCATGGACGGCGATATTGAGAGGATGGATAGCTTCAGGGATTCGTTGCAGAAGGCTCTCAAGCCCTATGGAATCAAGGAAGAAAAAAGGCCTTTCAGGCCCCATATAACACTCGGAAGATTCAGACAGGACACGGGGGGAGGAGATGACCTGGTCGGTATTATGAGCCGTTACAAAAATATTGAAAGCCCAAGGGGCGTGCTTAATGATTTAGCGTTTTACAGAAGTGACCTCAAGCCATCGGGGCCTCTTTATTCAGAACTTGGGAGGTGGCGGCTGGAGGGAAGCCTTTAGGAAGTAAAGCCGCAGGCGCGATCAGCACAACTTGATAAGAAAGGAGAAAGGCTATGGATAAAGAAAGAGCGGTAGATCAGGCCATATCTCAGATAGAAAAGCAGTTTGGAAGGGGCTCGATTATGAAGATGGGGGCCGATAGGCTCCTCGATATACCGGCGATATCCACCGGTGCGCTTTCCCTGGATATGGCCCTCGGCATTGGAGGGGTGCCCAGGGGAAGAGCAGTTGAGATATATGGTCCTGAATCCTCCGGGAAGACCACCCTTGCTCTTCACATAGCCGCAGAGGCGCAGGCCGCGGGAGGAATGGTAGCCTTCATTGACGCCGAGCACGCACTGGACATAGGGTATGCTAGAAAACTCGGAGTGGATGTGGAAAGTCTGCTTGTCTCACAGCCGGACACCGGCGAACAGGCCCTTGATATAGCGGAGATACTTGTCAGGAGCGGCGGGATAGACGCCCTCATAATTGACTCTGTAGCGGCCCTTGTGCCGAGGGCGGAGATAGAAGGCGAGATGGGAGATCAGCATGTGGGACTCCAGGCCCGCCTCATGTCACAGGCCCTGCGAAAGCTTACAGGCACAATCAGCAAGTCAATGACATGCGTTGTTTTCATCAACCAGACCAGAATGAAGATAGGAGTCATGTTCGGTAATCCTGAGACCACTACAGGCGGAATGGCGCTTAAATTCTACGCAAGTCAGAGGCTGGAGATCCGCCGAATTTCCGCCATTAAGGAGGGAGATGCGGTAATAGGAAACAGGACAAGGGTAAAGGTGGTTAAGAACAAGATCGCCCCGCCCTTCAAGGAGGCGGAGTTCGATATAATTTACGGTCAGGGTATCTCAAGAGAAGGTGACATTCTTGACCTTGGGGTGACGCACAACATAGTTGACAAGAGTGGGGCGTGGTTGTCATTTGAAAATGAAAGAATCGGGCAGGGTCGTGAAAATGCCAGACGCTTCTTGAAGGAACATCCTGAGACAAGGGATAAGATAGCCGAACTTGTGATAGCCAAGTTGGGATTCAAGAGGCCGGCAGCCTACCCTGCTCAGAACGAAATAAAAGAAAATAACTCCAAGCAGAAATAACAGGCAGGATTGGTGAAAAAATGGATTTTAGAGAAATAAGGCGATGTTTTCTGAAGTTTTTCAGGGAGCGCGGCCATGAAATTGTAGAAAGTTCATCCCTCATCCCGAGGGACGATCCGACGCTGATGTTTACAAACGCCGGGATGGTACAATTCAAAAGACTCTTTCTCGGAGAAGAAAAGAGAAACTATTCCAGGGCAGCAACGTCTCAGAAATGCGTCAGGGCCGGCGGCAAACATAATGACCTTGAAAACGTGGGCTACACCTCAAGGCACCACACCTTTTTCGAGATGCTGGGGAACTTCTCCTTCGGCGATTATTTCAAGGAAGAGGCAATAGCATGGGCCTGGGAACTTTTGACAGAGATTTACAGGCTCCCGGCCGAGAGGCTTTATATATCCGTCTATAGAGACGACGAAGAGGCTTACGGGATATGGAAGGACCGCATCGGCATCCCTTCAGAGCGTATCGTAAGACTGGGCGAAAAGGACAACTTCTGGGCGATGGGAGATATGGGTCCGTGCGGACCATGCTCTGAGATACTCATTGATCAGGGCCCGGATGTGGGCTGCCGAACGTCTCAGTGCGCTCCAGGATGCGACTGCGACAGATACCTTGAGATATGGAATCTGGTATTCACACAGTTTGACAGAAGCCCTGAAGGAATCCTGACCCCTCTTCCAAGACCCAACATTGACACCGGGATGGGCCTCGAGCGGATATCGGCAGTGGTGCAGGGAGTAAAATCCAATTATGACACCGATATCTTCAGGGAGATCATCCGTCGAATAGAGGAAATAGCCGGCGTGGGCTATGGTGACGACGGACGGATGTCTGTCCCTTTCAGGGTCATCTCCGATCATATAAGGGCGATAACCTTTCTTGTCGGAGACGGAGTGCTTCCCTCAAACGAAGGAAGGGGCTACGTACTTAGAAGGATTCTCAGGAGGGCGATAAGATTCGGGCATGTCCTCGGCCTGAAGAAGCCCTTTTTGAATAGGCTTGCCGAAAAGACCATCGAACTTATGGGAAGCGACTACGCTGAGATAGTAAGATCAAAGAATTTTATTCAAGGCGTCATATCCAACGAAGAGAGGCGCTTTGCAGATACCCTTCATTACAGTCTCCGAATACTGGAAGACGAGATCAAAAAGATCAAGTCAAATGGCAGCAATGCCATTCCGGGGGAACTGGCCTTCAAATTATACGACACCTACGGTCTTCCCCTCGACATAGTCCAGGATGTCGCGAGAGACGAGGGCCTCAGCGTGGATACCGGCGAATTCGAAAGGTGCATGAAGAGGCAAAGAACTCAGTCCCAGGAGTCCTGGAAGGGAAGCGGCGAGGAGGCGATACCGGCTGTTTACAGATCTCTTCTGGGAAAGGGGCTACTGACTGGATTTTTGGGATACACAAAGACGGTCTCTGATTCAAAAGTAGCTGCCCTGATAGCAGGCGAGGCAGAGGCGGAAACCTCTTCCGCAGGGCAGGAGGCAGAGGTGATTCTGGATGAAACCCCATTTTACGCCAAGTCCGGAGGCCAGCTTGGAGATACCGGATGGCTCGTTGGAGAGGGACTGCGCTTCAGGGTAGAGGATACCGTGAAGTTCGGAGAAGGTCTCATAGTCCACAGGGGACGGGTGGAAACCGGCACCATTAGAAAGGGCTTGAATGTAGAGGCCAGGGTGGATGAAGAGGCAAGAAGGGAGACTGCTGCCAATCATACCGCCACTCACCTTCTGCACAGGGCCTTGCAGGAGGTATTGGGTGACCATGTCAAACAGGCCGGAAGCCTGGTTGCTCCGAATCGTCTTCGATTTGATTTCAGTCATTTCGCGCAGGTTTCCCAGGAGCAGCTCCTGGATGTTGAGGGCTTTGTTAACGCAAGGATCAGGGAGAACCATCCGGTGACCGTTACCGAAATGCCCAGGGATGAGGCAATGAAGACAGGCGCAATGGCCATCTTCGAGGAGAAATACGGGGCCGTGGTAAGGCTCGTGTGTGTAGGAGACGGGGTAAGCAGGGAGCTTTGCGGAGGCACACACACTGCCAGGACCGGAGACATCGGTCTTTTCAGGATTACCTCCGAGGCGGCGGTTGCCTCCAACATAAGGCGTATCGAAGCCCTTACCGGAAAAGCCGCCCTCGAACACGATCAGAGACGCGACGGCATCCTTAAAGAGGCCGCCTCGCTTCTCAAGGTATCTGCCGATGAGGTCTTGGATCGTTTACAGAGGCTCCTGCAGGATCAAAAGACTGTAGAAAGGGAGATGGATTCCTTGAAGTCAAGGCTCCTTTCAAGCACCTCCCAGGAGACACTCCTTAGCGCAAAAGAGATCAACGGAATAAAGGTGATAGCAAGTCAGATAGAGGCCGAATCTCCCAAGGATCTGAGGGAGGCAGCAGACCAGATAAAAGAGCGTCTTCCCTCAGGAATAATCCTTCTCGCATCGGTAAGAGAAGGCAAGGTGATGTTAATTTCGGTCGTAAGCAAAGATCTGATCAATAAATTCAAGGCAGGGGAGATAATAAAGTTACTTTCCGAGGTGGTCGGCGGAAAGGGAGGAGGCCGCCCTGACATGGCCCAGGGGGGTGGCACCGATCCTAAAAATCTCCCCAGGGCCTTTGAAGCCCTATACGCGCTCATAACAGAGAAGACTTCTTAGAAAAACCTCCACCAGGGGCGTTTTGAAGAGGAAGCCGCGGCCTCCTTTTCAAGAAGTTGCCGGCAGCGAGCAATCTGCATGATCGCCTCGTGGTATTGCCCCATGTCGGGATAGTTCTCGATCAGGTGCTGGTATCGCCCAAGCGCTGCGTTATATCTTTTCATCTTGAAGTAAAAGTTCCCCACATAGAGTTCATGACTCGCAAGCTGAATATAGCACTCCCTTATCTTCTTTTCAGCAAGTCTTGCATCCTGAGAATCCGGGAACATCCTTACCAGTCGTTCAAACTCCTCCTTGGCCTTTGCTGCAGGTGCCTGATCCCTGTCGATGCTGCTTATCTGCTGAAAGTGGCACATGCCCCTTCGAAAAACAACATAAGGGATATTGGGATTCTTTGGCCTGAGTCGCTCAAACTCGCTGTAAGCATCGTATGCTTCATCGTATCTGCCCCTCGCGTAAAGGGCGTCTGCAAGCCTTATTTCGGCCTCCACCGCGAACTTGCTGTAGGGGTACCTGTCCTTTATCTTCTGAAACGCATCCACAGCCTCTTCATTGTAACCGCGATCAAGGGCCTCCATACCCTCGCTCATGAGCTGTGCCGGAGCCTTGTCCTCTTCCGCTGGAAATATCCTGCTCCACAGCCCGCAGCCTGAAAGCAGGGCAAGAAGAAATAAGACGGCTATTGCGGCCTCTGCCGCACGGAAAAATCTCTTCATCGCTTACGATCCCTTACCAAGGCCCTCGATGTATCTCTGAGCCATGTATGCAGCGGTTGCTCCCTCACCAACTGCTGTAGCAACCTGGCGCAGGGCCTTTGAGCGCACATCGCCTGCGGCAAATACCCCTGGGATAACGGTTGCCATTTCGTTATCGGTCTTTATGAACCCCCATTCATCCAGTGAAAGCGTATCCCTTACCAAGCCGCTGTTAGGAATATAGCCGATAAATACGAACACGCCCTCGACAGGAAGAGTGCTGATGCTTCCTGTTTTCACATTCTTCAACTCAAGGCCCTTTACCGCAGTGTCCCCGGATATCTTCAGGGCGACAGTATCCCAGATAAACTCTATCTTGGGCTCGTTTCTCGCCCTTTCCTGTATGAGCTGGATTGCCCGCAGGCGGTCCCTTCTGTGAATGATGAAAACCTTTGAGGCAAAACGTGTAAGATAAAGGGCCTCCTCAACCGCCGTGTCCCCTCCACCTATCACTGCTACAGGTTGATCTCTGAAGAAAGGACCGTCACAGGTAGCACAGTAGGATACCCCCTTACCGGTCAGGAGCCCTTCTCCTTCGATATCAAGCTTCTGCGGGGCGGCCCCGCAGGCGATTATTACGGCCCTGGTTTCAATGGTTCCGGAGTCGGTTATAACGGACTTTTTCTCCCCTACCAGCTCAAGGCCTTGAACCTCCTGACTCCGAATGATAAGACCGAACCTCTCAGCCTGCCCCTTCATCTTATCTACAAGGTCGTATCCGGATATCCCGTCCGGAAATCCGGGATAATTCTCGACCCAGTCCGTGGTCAGTATCTGGCCGCCCGGAGCAAACCTCTCAAGCAATATGGTCTTAAGCTTTGCCCTGGCTGCATAGAGGCCGGCCGTCAACCCGGCAGGCCCGCCGCCTATTATTACTAGGTCTTCCATTTTCCCTGCCCCAAAAAAAACAAAAAACCCCGCATCGCGGGGTATGATCCTATATCAATCCTAGAGAAGCTTTTTGAGTTCGCCGTCAATATGGCTCTTCGGATGCGCTCCTATGATGGTCTGAGAAACCGCACCGTCCTTGAAAAATATCAGGGTGGGGATGTTCCTGATACCAAACTTCCCGGGAGTCTGACGGTTTTCGTCGACATTGAGCTTCGCAATCTTGATCTTACCCTTGTATTCCTTGGCAAGTTCCTCCAACACGGGAGCAACCATTTTGCATGGCCCGCACCACTCGGCCCAGAAATCTACCACAGCCGGTATCTCTGACTTTAATATCTCCTTTTCAAAGGAGGCGTCGGTAACGTGTAATAGATCAGACATTTTAAATATCTCCTTTCAATGACTTGTTCTTAGACCTTTTATCATTATATAAAATGATTGTCAATCGCACCTGCCCTCAGGCACTATCCTTCAGAAGGGATATGATCTTGCGGGATAACCCCAGCAGAGTAAATGGCTTTTGTATAAAACCGTCACAGCCCCGTTCAAGTATTTCTCTGGCCTGGCCGTTTAGAGAGTAACCGCTCGCAAGCAGAACCTTTGCTTTTGGATTTATCTTCCTGAGCCTATCGAAGGTCTCTTTTCCTCCCATATCAGGCATTATCATATCAAGAATCACAAGGTCTATCCTGTCGTGCATTCGGCTGTAAATTTCTACGGCCTTCACACCTCCCTGGGCCCTTATGGTCTCGTAGCCAAGGCTGTCAAGAAGAGAGCTTCCTACATCAAGTATCATCTCCTCATCATCAACCAGAAGGAGAGTCCCATTTCCCATCTCTATCTGTGCGGCGGATTGTTCCTCAAGTATCTCCCGGTTCCTGGAGGCCGGAAGATATACTGAAAAGCTCGTGCCGTGGCCCTTTTCACTATAAACATTGATTATCCCCCGGTGACCCTTTATGACGCCGTAAACCATGGCAAGACCCAGACCGGTTCCTCTCCCTCGTTCCTTTGTAGTAAAGAAAGGTTCAAAAATCCTGTTCAGGGTCTCCTTATCCATCCCCTCCCCCGTGTCGGTGACGGTGAGCTGAACATACCGGCCGGGCTTTCCGCCGTGCAAAGAGACATATCTGTCGTCAAGAAGCCTGTTTTTGGTCTCAAGATAGATGTCGCCTCCCTCGGGCATGGCCTGCCAGGCGTTTAGAAAGAGATTCAAGAGTACCTGCTCCATCTGGCCCCGATCCACATCCGCAAGCCATAGATCGGCGGCGTAATTTTCATGGTGCCTGATCTCTTTTCTGGTTCTGCCGAAGACAGCGTATGTATCCCTTACGAGTTCGTTTAAATCGGCGGGCCTCACCTCATACCGCCCACCTCTGGCAAACCCAAGCAACTGCCTTGTGAGATCGGATCCGCTCTTTGCCGCCTTCTCCATGACCTTCAATCTTTCGTGGAGCGAACTTTCAGGGGGCGCCTCCATGGTAAGAAGTGATATATTGCCCATGATTACCATTAACAGGTTATTGAAATCATGGGCTATTCCTCCTGCCAAGGTTCCTATGGCCTCAAGTTTCTGGGCCTGACGCAACTGATTCTCAAGTTTCTCCCTGCCAGCCTCCGCGCACCTGCGCTCAGTTATATCCCTTACCCAGACCTGAACACCGGGAGTGCCTTCTATCTTTATGACCTTTGCCCTTATCTCTCCATCAAAAGTGCTTCCGTCTTTTCGCCTGAGTTTCACCTCGTAGCGGGAAGGGACATCCTCCCCCCTCATCCTGGCCGTTGCCCTTTCCCTCGTAAGCGACTGGAAGTCAGGGTCATATACCAGCCAATGCTCCATACCCCTGAGTTCATCCAACCCATAGCCCATCATTTCGCAAAACGCCCTGTTGGCGAAGACTATTCTTGATCTCTTCTGAATAAATATCCCGTCAAAGCTCTCTTCAACGAGGGTCTTATAACGTTCCTGGCTCAGAATCAGCTCCTTCTCAGCCGACCTCCGCTCAGTGACATCCACCCCGAGTGAAAAAAAACCCAGAACCTTACCGCCCTTCCCCAGATGGGGAACATAGCTAGCGCTGATATGGTGAAGGGAGCCGTCCTTGAAAAGAACCTGCCTTTCGTGGTTAACCGTCTTGCCTGCGAGCGCCTCCTTCACAAAGGGTTCCACTGCCTCGAATGCCTCCCGGCCTAGAACATCTTCAATCTTTTTTCCGTAAAGATTCCCGCCTGTAAGACCGAACCACTCCCGGTAGTTGCGATTATTGAAGATATAGTGTCCCTTCGCGTCCACATAGGCTATGGTCACGGGAAGTGCGTCCGTAAGATACAAAATCCCCTCGCCTCTTGAATCAAGATCACCTGGCACTTGAGCACCCGCACTCAAGCTCTCCATTTCGGCGATTCTGATGCGAAGTCTTGAAATTTCTGCAAGCAGTTCTTTCTCGTTCATCTTACAGTCCGCAATCTCTTAGTTTCAGCGGTGGGACAGCCGACCTGAGGGCAACTCGAACGATGCGCGAAAAGAACCCATATCCTATCTGTCAAGATAGAGGCCGCTGCATGAAAAAGGTTACAACTAAATGGATCCGTCAAGTTCATCCGCCACAAATTCCTTGCACGCACGGCATCTCTGCGCTCCCCTGAAAAGAGGCTCTCCGCAATGGGGACAGTGGTATCTCTCACACTCGGACCTTGCCCAGGCGATACTTCCCTCATCATCTCCCAGATCGGCTGCCTTCTCACGCCAGGAAGGTATAGCCCTTTCCATGACCCTTCTGCCTGTGGCCAGTGGAAACCCCTTGATCAGTGAGCAGGGCCACTCGGCGCACTGATGACATGAATAATAGCCCTTTTCCCTGATGCAGGATCTTATCCCGCAGGTGGCGCAAAAGGCATAAAGCCTCTCCGGTGGATCGGGCTGCATGCACCCAATACATGTGGTTTCCTCTTCCTTAGAGCCGTAGAGCTTTGCAAGCGCCGCCCTGAATTTCTCATTCTTGTCTCTATTAGCAATATATATGCCGCAAGTCCGGCAATAGAGACCGCAAGGTGCCATAAGGTTTCTGTTCCTGAATTCCTCTTCGCCCCAGCCGTTCATAAACATCATCTCCCTAGGAAATTATCCGTTTTTAACCTAAAAATACCGCACGAGGGCGCAATCGCAACCTGAATAAAGCGTCTCGGACGCAGGGTTATATGAAAATGCCCCCTTCACCTTTCCCCTCTCCTCCTTTACCGTCGAAGCGCCGGGATGCTGCGGCATTATTCCCTCCCTCGACGGGAGAGGGAGGGTATGAATTTTTACGGCCGGGGGCGGTCTTCCAGCCATGAAAGCTTGCCGTAATTTTCTATATAACCGCGCACCGACACCTTCCTTGCAGTATTGGTGGAACTCATGTAGCGGACCTTTCCGAACACGGGCCTTTCCGGCCCCCACGGTCTGTCATAGCGTCCGAGCGTCCAGAAAATGCCGCTGTAGGAGTTGGGGTCTCGACCGTCCAGCGCATACTTGTTGTTTAATTCTATCATTATGGAAAGGGCCTTTTCAGGGCTGGAAGTCCACTCTAGTATTTTTTTACCCCAGAGCATCCGAAGGTAATTATGGATACTACCCTCATGCACAAGCTGATTTTGTGCAGCATTCCATAGCTTATCATGGGTTAAGCCCTTTTCCAATACATCTGAATCATACAAATACGGCCTTTCATCACCAGTGTGCGCTCCGAGGGTAGCTCTGGTCCAGGAAGGCCTCCGCTCCCTCGGACATGCCCCACCATCCATCTTTAGCCCCGTTCGCCCTGGATGCAAGCCTGTCAAAATACCACTCTTCCCTCTGCATCACCTGAAGGAATATCTCATGAGGCGAGATGTGCCCGAAATGCAGATACGGAGAAAGCCCGCTGGTTGCCTGCAATTCGGGTTCATTGCGTCTTTCTTTGTAATGGTCAAGACCCTCTTCGACAAACCTCCTGAGGCGTCTGCCGGCCTCTTTTTCTCCTCCCTTTATACCCGCCGGCGCCACCCTGTGGCCTATCGGAAAGCCTGCCAGAGCGTCCTTAGAGCGAATAATGCCTGAGATATCCGCCCTGGGCCATTTCTTGAACAAGGATTCGGGCACAGATGCACTTCTTAGGAGGCCTTTAACATCAAGAGGATCTTCCCGGGGAAAACTCTTAAGAAAGAGCGGAAGTGTCTTCTGAAGGAAGCGCCTGAAGCTATAGGCAGTGGGAAAGGCCCTGTCGGCCGCCCTCATGGGGAGAATTCCGTTAGAATCGGCCTTTTCGCAGGCAGTAGATATCCTTCCGCAAGCGGAGGCAACCATTTTTGGGAGGAAAAACGCAGGGTAGTCATCTGTAACAACCACAGCGGCCTTTTCCGAAAAGGCCGCAATAAGGCCCTTACCTTGTCCTTTTTCCTTTTCCAGAAACGGGCAGTAACAGACGCCTCTATCCTCAAAAGCGGCTTGATTGTCTGCCATCCCCTCTATTATGAACCTGTGGAAACGCTCGTTTGCCCACTGGTAATCGCATCTTAAGGCCTCCAGAATCACCAGAGGTTTTTTAAGCTCAACGGCCCTCTCTACCGCCATTTGAAGCCCGAAGTTAAACCGGCTCCGGCGGCACGCGGTCATCCAGTAGAGAACAAAGTCCCCTTGATTCCTGACAGGCTCCTTGTTACACGGGGTGATCCTTAGATGAAATCCATCCTCCATAGCGGCTTTTTACTTTCCCTCTATCTCTTCGAAGAAGGCCCTGTGCAAACCCTCAAGCAATAGATAAGAGGATATCTCAACGCAAATCACCTCAGCATCAGCAGATTCAGCAAGACTTCTTATGTTGGGATGCCTTCTTGTCAACTCTTCCAGGGCCTCTGTCCTCTCATCAGCATCCTCCACCCTTCGGCATCTTCCCTCCACCGTGAGGGCCAGCGTCTCACTCCTGGCCTCCCTGCCGTGTCTTTCCCTTGTGTCAATCATGAGACTTACGTATGGATTCTCCATGATGTTTGAAAACTTTTTAGTGCCACGGCCTGTAACCATGTATATGTCTTTTCCATTTCTACCGCATCCATAGGCCATAAGCGAACAATAGGGCCGATCCTGCCTTGAAGTGGCAAGAACGTACATATCCATCTCCGATATAAGCTCATTGATTTTCTGAAGCATTCCTTAATCCTTCATCTTAAATTAATATCATATTGCACGGTCAAGTGAAACAACCTTTCATCTTGCCCCGGATTTTCTCTGATGTTAATCTGGAATACATTCAAATGCCCTTTTCCCTGCCCCTCGAAGGGGGAGAAAGGGGTGGCGGGGATTTCATCGTTCGTAGTTCGTAACGCCTTAGCATTTATTGATAAAAGCACTGGAGCGAATGCAATGGAAGATAAGATACGGCTTGGAATAAGCGCGTGCCTTCTTGGAAGGGAGGTGCGTTATGACGGGGGCCACAAACTTGATAGATTCGTCAGGGACACTCTGGGCCAATATGTTGAATACCTGCCTGTATGCCCCGAGGTCGAATGCGGGCTTGGGATACCAAGGGAGG
>Ga0100401_1000043_pt1 | contig 94572 bp, 95 predicted proteins | sample CryGeymeta201525_FD_80421 | JGI IMG/M metagenome (GOLD analysis project Ga0100401, IMG submission 80421) | Groundwater microbial communities from Crystal Geyser aquifers in Utah, USA - Crystal Geyser metaG 2015-25 | ecosystem: Environmental > Aquatic > Deep subsurface > Groundwater | place: USA... | reverse complement strand
GCGTGCCTCGGTCTCATACTCCACATGCGCCGTCGAAATCGTGATGCCGCGCGCCTTTTCCTCGGGCGCGCCGTCAATCTGATCATAGGCCCGGAATTCGCCAAAATACTTGGTGATCGCCGCAGTCAACGTCGTCTTGCCGTGGTCAACGTGACCGATCGTGCCAATGTTCACATGCGGTTTCGTGCGTTCGAACTTTGCCTTTGCCATGATATGGCTCCTTCTTCGTGTGGGTGCGGCGGGGTGACCCCGCCCTACGGATGTTGGGTAGGGCGAGGTCTCCCCCGCCGCCCCGAATTAAGCAAACTTTGCCTGGATCTCTTCGCTGATATTTTGCGGCACCGGCTCGTAGTGATCGAACTGCATTGTGAAGTTTGCCCGCCCCGACGACATCGACCGCAACGTGTTGATGTAACCAAACATGTTGGCCAGCGGAACATAACACTCAATCGCAATCGCATTGCCGCGCGTGTCCTGGCCCTGTACCTGCCCGCGACGCGACGTAAGATCGCCGATGATCCCACCAGTGTATTCTTCCGGCGTCACCACCTCGACCTTCATGATCGGCTCCAGCAGCTTGGCACCAGCTTTCTTGAGACCCTCACGCATGCACATCCGCGCCGCAATCTCGAAAGCAAGGACAGACGAATCCACATCGTGATATTTACCGTCTAACAGCGCCACCTTGAAGTCGATAACGGGGAACCCGGCCAACGGACCAGAGTCCATAACGGACTTGATGCCCTTTTCGACACCAGGAATATATTCCTTGGGGACTGCACCACCGACAATCTTGGATTCGAACGAATAGCCTTCGCCAGGTTCCGTCGGCGAAAGTGCCAGCTTGACCTCGGCAAATTGACCAGATCCACCCGACTGTTTCTTGTGGGTATATGTATGCTCGAGCGCGCGACCGATGGTTTCGCGGTACGCCACCTGAGGCGCACCAATGTTTGCCTCTACTTTGAATTCACGCTTCAGGCGATCAACCAGAATGTCGAGGTGAAGTTCGCCCATGCCCTTCATGATCGTTTGGCCGGATTCAATGTCAGTTTCGACGCGGAACGACGGATCTTCAGCTGCCAGACGCTGTAAACCCAGCGACATTTTTTCCTGGTCGGCTTTGGTTTTCGGCTCGACAGCGATCTCAATGACCGGCTCGGGGAATGTCATCGTTTCCAGAACCACGGGATCGGATGGGTCACACAAGGTGTCACCTGTCGTCGTTCCCTTGAGCCCAGCCAGCGCAATGATGTCCCCGGCGAACGCCTCGGAAATCTCATCTTGCTTGTTGCTGTGCATCATCACCATGCGGCCGATACGCTCTTTTCCACCCTTGGTGGTGTTCAGCAGGTTATCGCCCTTCTTCAACTGGCCCGAATAGATCCGGGTGAATGTCAGGGTGCCCATGTAAGGATCGTTCATGATCTTGAACGCCAGACCGGAAAACGGCATGCTGTCATCGGCGCGGCGCGGGATGTTGCGGGTTTCTGTTTCATCGCCCGGCTTGAAACCCATGTAATCTACAACGTCAAGCGGACTGGGCAAATAGTCGATCACGGCGTTCAACAATGGCTGCACACCCTTGTTCTTAAACGCCGAACCGGCCAAAACCGGGACGAAGGTCATAGACAAGGTGCCGGCGCGGATCAGACGGTGCAGGGTATCGACGTCAGGTTCTTGCCCTTCCATGAGGTAGGCTTCCATCACCACATCGTCCATTTCGACAGCAGTTTCGATCAGCTTGCCACGCCATTCATCTGCCTCTGCCTTCAGACTGTCGCGGATCGGCTGTTTAACCCAGGACGCGCCCAGATCCTCACCTTGCCACACCCATTCTTCCATGGTGACGAGATCAATAATGCCTTCAAGCTCGGTTTCCGATCCGATCGGCAACTGAATTGGCGCCGCGCGGGCACCGGTGCGGCTTTCGATCATGCGAACACAGTTAAAGAAGTCAGCACCGATCTTGTCCATCTTGTTGACGAACACGATGCGCGGCACCTTATAGCGATCTGCCTGACGCCAGACTGTTTCAGTCTGTGGCTCGACGCCGGCGTTGGCGTCCAACACGCAGATCGCGCCATCCAGCACCGCCAGCGAACGTTCGACCTCGATGGTAAAGTCAACGTGACCGGGGGTGTCGATGATGTTGAAACGATGCTTGTTGGTTTCCGCCTTCGACCCATCTTCGGTCCGCTCCCAGAAGGTGGTCGTGGCAGCCGATGTAATGGTGATGCCCCGTTCCTGCTCCTGCTCCATCCAGTCCATGGTTGCGGCGCCATCGTGCACTTCGCCAATGTTGTGCGATTTACCTGTATAAAACAAAATACGTTCGGTGCAGGTTGTTTTGCCGGCGTCGATATGCGCCATGATCCCGAAGTTACGGTAGCGCTGGAGAGGATAGTCGCGTGCCATTTGGGCTGCTCCTGGAAAGATATATCGGTGGACACGCCCCGACAGCGCGCCTCGGGCTTGGCAGCCTGCCCGCCACAAGGGCAGGCGAGCCGCCCGGTTTTACCAGCGGTAGTGGCTGAACGCTTTGTTTGCATCCGCCATCTTGTGCGTATCTTCACGCTTTTTCACAGCGGAACCACGCCCGTTAACAGCATCGGCAAGTTCACCTGCCAAACGCTCTTCCATGGTGTTTTCGTTGCGCTTCATCGAAGCTTCGATCAACCAACGGATCGCCAAAGCCTCCCGACGCTCGGTGCGCACTTCGACCGGCACCTGATAAGTCGCGCCACCGACACGGCGCGACCGCACCTCGACCGACGGCTTGATGTTGTCCAGACACTCGTGAAACACTTCAACAGGCGATTTCTTCAGCTTGGCTTCGACGCGGTCAAACGCGCTGTAAACAATCCGCTCGGCAACGGATTTTTTACCATCGATCATCAGGTTATTCATGAACTTGGTCAGAACGCGGTCGCCATATTTGGCGTCCGGCAGGACTTCGCGTTTTTCGGCTGCGTGGCGGCGTGACATGTCGTTTCTCTTTCTTTTGCTGTCATCCTCGGGCAATATCCGAGGGTCTGCTGGCCAAGAGATCCTCGGGAAGAGCCCGAGGATGACGGCGGATTACTTCGGACGCTTTGCGCCATATTTTGACCGGCGCTGCTTGCGGTTCTTGACGCCTTGCGTGTCGAGAACACCGCGCAAGATGTGATATCTCACGCCGGGAAGGTCTTTTACGCGACCACCCCGGATCAGGACAACCGAGTGTTCCTGAAGGTTGTGCGATTCGCCGGGAATATAGCTGATGACTTCGAAGCCATTGGTCAGGCGCACTTTGGCAACCTTCCGCATGGCCGAGTTCGGCTTTTTCGGCGTTGTGGTGTAAACACGCGTGCAAACGCCACGCTTTTGCGGGCAGCCCTGCAGGTGCATCGACTTTGAGTTACGCACTTTCGGCTGGCGCGGTTTGCGGATCAGCTGTTGGATCGTTGGCATTCAGGTCTTATCCCCGTGTTGCAACACATTTAAGTTGGCACCCCTACGGGGCGGCTCTGCTCTTGCCCACGTGGGGCGGGTGTGGGGCGCGCGCCCCGGTGAAATCGTCCTGCGCATTGCGCGTCCACAAAACACAAAAACCGCCCTGTTCTCCCATCTGGGGAACACGCGGTGGGTTTCCAGAGGATCGGGTCTTTTTGCAGACCGGATCGTGACCACAACAGGTAGCTTGAAAATTGCCCGATGGTTTACAGGCAATCCGATTGGGCGCCGTATAGGCCGAGTCTCGGGGGGTGTCAACACCACGCAGTGGCCTTGCTGCATTGGTGTTCGACGATGCTGGTGGCCATCAACCGGTTGCTGCGTTTACGGCGCACCACGACCATTGCATCACAGGACAGACATCCGCCGTCGGGCGCGCAGCACCCGCTGTTCGCGGTACAAAGTAAACACGCCCGTCGCCACGACGATAAACGCCCCAACCAGAGTAACAATCCTGGGCCATTCGTCAAACACCAGAAACCCGAGGATCAGCGCCGCAATCAGGCTGGAATAGCGGAATGGCGCGATGAACCCGATCTCGCCCACACGCATTGCCATGACGCTGCACAGATATCCGGCGATCACAAACACCGATGCACCGGCCAGCCAGCCCAAAACGCGCATCTCGACTGCCACCCAGTCGGTGAACGGAACACCCAGCAGACCCATCACGCCGACGCCCGTCGCGGTGATCCATGCCACGGCCAGCGAGGGCACATCCCGCGACAAGCGCCGAGACGCAAGATCACGCACCGTGACGGCCGCCACCGAGGCCAGCGCATAAACGGAATAGATGTTGAATCCTTCAGTTCCGGGGCGCACGATCAGCATCACACCGAAAAATCCGATACCAATGGCCGTCAACCGGCGCCAACCCAATGGCTCTTTGAAAACCACTGCGCTGGCCAGCGTCACCACAAGGGGCATCACCTGCATGATTGCCGAAAGGTTGGCGAAGGGCATCTGCTGCAGCGCCGTCATAAACAACAGCGCCCCCGCCACCTCGCCCAGTGTGCGCAGCGCGATCAACCAACGGTCGCGCGCAAGCGGCGGCAAGCGCAGGGCACCCATGTGGATCGTCAAGGCCAGCAACATCGCCGAGGTCAGCAATCCGCGCAGGAAAAGCGCCTGGAACAACGGAAGATCGGCCAGAACTATCTTCATGAAAACATCGTTCACGGTGAAGGCCACCATGCTGATCGTCATGTAAAGCGCACCGCGCATGTTGTCAGAAAGTTCGATCATCGCCATCACCTAGCATCGCAGACAGAAGGCCGCCATGACCATTCTGTCACTGAACAATCTTTGCCACGCAAAGAAAAAGCCCCACCAACAGGCGGGGCTTTTTCGATCCTTATCGCCACGGCTCAGCCTAGTTGTCGCGGCTGTCCGGGGTCAACATCACGTCGTCATTCTCAGGCTCAGCTACGGGCGCGGCAAGGCGCGCTGCCGCTTCGGCCTCGGCCTGGGCGGCCTTGATGACCTTCAGATCGCGGTCTGCCGCCAGTTTGCGCACCTTCATGGTCGCCCCGCCGGTACCGGCCGGAATAAGACGACCGACAATGACGTTTTCCTTCAGACCCACCAGTTTGTCGCGCTTGCCCTGCACCGAAGCCTCGGTCAGCACGCGGGTGGTTTCCTGGAACGACGCCGCCGAGATAAAGCTGCGAGTTTGCAGCGACGCCTTGGTGATGCCCAGAAGGATCGGCTCGCCCGTCGCAGGACGCCCGCCCTTTTTGGCAGCCTTTTCATTGGCTTCGTCAAACTCTGCCTTATCGACATGTTCGCCCTTCAGCAGCGTGGTTTCACCGCTGTCCAGAATCTCCCATTTCTGCAGCATCTGACGCACGATCACCTCGATGTGCTTGTCGTTGATCTTCACGCCTTGCAGACGATACACATCCTGCACCTCGTCGATCATATAGTCGGCCAGCGCTTCGACCCCCATAACCGCAAGAATATCGTGCGGCGCCGGATTGCCATCCATGATGTAATCGCCGCGCTGCACGAAATCGCCCTCGGCCACCGGAATATGCTTGCCCTTGGGCACCATGTATTCGACAGGCTCTCGCCCTTCCTCGATCGGCACGATCGCGATACGGCGCTTGTTCTTGTAGTCCTTGCCAAATTTCACATGACCGTCGATTTCAGCGATGATCGCGTTGTCTTTCGGACGGCGCGCCTCGAACAGTTCCGCCACACGGGGCAGACCCCCGGTGATGTCCTTGGTCTTGGCCCCTTCGCGCGGGATCCGGGCCACAACGTCACCGGCTTTCACATCGCTGCCTTCCTCGATCGACAGAATGGCATCCACCGACATCGGATAGGTCACCGGGTTGCCCGCTTCGTTTCGGACAGGTTCCCCATCTGGACCCATTATGATGATTTCCGGCTTGAGTTCGTTCCCCTTGGGGGCCGAGCGCCAGTCGGTCACGATCTTCTGTGTCATACCCGTTGCATCATCGGTCTCGTTACGCACCGACAGGCCCGAGATCAGATCGACGAATTTGGCCTGACCGGCCGCCTCGGCGATAATCGGCAACGTGTAAGGATCCCATTCAAACAGCTTGTCGCCGCGCTGAATGGTCTCGCCTTCCTTTACCAGAACCGTGGTGCCATAGCCCAGCTTGAAGCTGGCCCGTTCGACACCCTGCTCGTCCATGATCGCCAAGACCATGTTACGGCCCATCACCACGAAAGCCCCGGATTCGTTCGCCAGCAGATTGGCACCGCGGAATTCGATGATGCCGGGCTGACCCGCCTCTTGGAACGACTGTTGACCGCCCTGTGCCACACCCCCGATGTGGAAGGTGCGCATGGTCAGCTGCGTGCCGGGTTCGCCGATCGACTGGGCAGCAATGATGCCCACCGCCTCACCGTGGTTCACCAAGGTGCCGCGTGCAAGGTCACGGCCATAACACATGGCGCAAACGCCTTCCTCGGCCTCACAGGTCAGCGGCGAACGGACCCGCGCAGTGGCCAGACCACTGTTTTCCACCATGTCGGCCTTGCGCTCGTCGATCAGCTCGTTCTTGGCGACCATCACTTCGTCGGTACCGGGGCGCACCAGATCCTCGGCTGCAACGCGGCCCAGAACCCGCTCACCCAGCGACGCGACCACCTCGCCGTCATTCACGGCGGCCTTGGCGGTGACCGCACGCTCAGTCCCGCAATCGTGCTGACGCACGATGCAATCCTGCGCCACATCCACGAGACGCCGCGTCAGATAGCCCGAGTTTGCCGTTTTCAGAGCCGTGTCCGACAGCCCCTTTCGGGCGCCGTGGGTCGAGTTGAAGTATTCAAGAACGGTCAAACCTTCCTTGAAGTTCGAGATGATCGGCGTTTCGATGATTTCGCCATTCGGCTTGGCCATCAATCCGCGCATCCCGCCCAGCTGCTTCATCTGCGTGACCGACCCCCGGGCGCCCGAGTGTGCCATCATGTAAACACTGTTCGGCTCGTTCTCGGCGCCATTCTCATCGAGACCGGCAGTCGAGATGGTTTCCATCATGGCCGCCGTCACCTTGTCGTTGCACTTGGACCACGCATCGACAACCTTGTTGTACTTTTCGCCCTGGGTGATCAGGCCATCCATGTATTGTTGTTCAAAATCCTTGACCTGCTCGCGGGTCTCATCAACCAGCGGCCACTTGCTGTCAGGGATCACCATGTCGTCCTTGCCGAAGGAAATACCGGCCTTGAATGCCTCGCGGAACCCCACCGTCATGATCTGGTCACAGAAAATGACCGATTCTTTTTGTCCGCAATAGCGGTACACAGTGTCGATCACCTGTTGCACTTCTTTTTTGCGCAACAGGCGGTTCACAAGACTGAATGGCGCTTTTGCGTTCAGCGGCAGCAATGCCCCCAGACGCACCCGGCCCGGCGTGGTTTCAAACCGCGTCAACACCTCATTGCCGGTCTCGTCGATCTGCAACAAACGCGCCTGAACCTTGGCGTGCAAATGCACCGCGCCCGCGTCGAGGGCATGTTGCACCTCGTCCACGTTCGAGAAGATCATGCCTTCGCCCTTCATCCCCTGACGTTCCATGGTGATGTAATAGAGGCCCAGAATCATATCCTGCGACGGCACAATAATCGGCGCGCCGTTGGCGGGCGACAACACGTTGTTGGTGCTCATCATCAGAACGCGCGCTTCAAGCTGTGCTTCCAGGGACAAGGGAACGTGCACCGCCATCTGGTCGCCGTCGAAGTCGGCGTTGAAGGCGGAACAGACCAGCGGGTGAAGCTGAATCGCCTTGCCCTCGATCAGGATCGGCTCGAACGCCTGAATGCCCAGACGGTGCAGGGTCGGCGCACGGTTCAGCATGACGGGGTGTTCGCGGATCACCTCGTCAAGAATATCCCAAACCTCGGGGCGTTCCTTTTCCACCAGCTTTTTCGCCTGCTTGACGGTGGACGACAGGCCCTTTGCCTCAAGTCGGGAATAGATGAACGGCTTGAACAGCTCGAGCGCCATCTTTTTCGGCAGCCCGCACTGGTGCAGCTTCAGTTCCGGCCCGGTCACGATCACCGACCGACCCGAAAAATCGACCCGCTTGCCCAACAGGTTCTGGCGGAACCGGCCCTGCTTGCCCTTCAGCATGTCCGACAGCGATTTCAGCGGCCGCTTGTTGGCCCCCGTGATCACCCGGCCACGGCGGCCGTTATCGAACAGCGCATCGACCGATTCCTGCAACATCCGCTTTTCGTTGCGCACGATGATATCGGGCGCGCGCAGCTCGATCAGCCGTTTCAGACGGTTGTTGCGGTTGATAACCCGGCGGTACAGGTCGTTCAGGTCGGACGTGGCGAACCGGCCACCGTCCAGCGGCACCAGCGGGCGCAGCTCCGGCGGGATCACCGGCACGACGGTCAAGATCATCCATTCCGGACGGTTGCCGGAATCAAGGAAGGATTCAACAATCTTCAGCCGCTTGATGATCTTTTTCGGCTTCAACTCGCCGGTCGCTTCCTTCAGCTCTTCGCGCAGGCGGTCGGCCTCGGCCTCAAGGTCGATCATCGACAGCATTTCGCGGATCGCCTCGGCCCCGATATTGGCGGTGAACGCATCCATGCCATAGGCATCCTGAGCGTCCATGAACTCTTCCTCGGTCAACATCTGACCATAAGTCAGGTCGGTCAGGCCCGGTTCGATAACGACGTAGTTTTCAAAGTACAGCACCCGCTCAAGATCGCGCAGGGTCATGTCCAGCATCAGACCGATGCGCGAGGGCAGCGACTTCAGGAACCAGATGTGTGCAACGGGGCTGGCCAGTTCGATGTGGCCCATGCGTTCGCGACGCACCTTTTGCAACGTCACCTCGACGCCGCACTTTTCACAGACAACGCCACGATATTTCATCCGTTTGTACTTGCCGCACAGGCATTCGTAATCCTTGATCGGGCCAAAGATCCGGGCGCAGAACAACCCGTCACGTTCTGGTTTGAACGTGCGATAGTTGATGGTTTCGGGCTTCTTGATTTCACCGAAAGACCACGACAGGATTCGCTCGGGCGAAGCGAGCGAAATCTTGATTTCGTCGAAGGTCTTGACCGGGGCAAGCGGGTTGAACGGGTTGGCTGTCAGTTCCTGGTTCATCTTTTTTCCTTAAGAAAAGGGAATGGGCGCGGAGAGAAGAATGGGGCCTGCGCCCCTATTCCTCGTCTTCCTCCGCATCCAGGAGTTCCATGTTCAGGCCAAGACCACGCACCTCTTTGACCAGCACGTTGAACGATTCCGGCACGCCGGCCTCGAAGTTGTCTTCGCCCTTGACGATGCTTTCATACACCTTGGTGCGCCCCGCCACGTCATCGGATTTGACCGTCAGCATTTCCTGCAAGGTGTAGGCAGCGCCATATGCCTCAAGCGCCCAAACCTCCATCTCGCCGAACCGCTGGCCGCCGAACTGTGCCTTGCCGCCCAGTGGTTGCTGGGTGACCAGGCTGTAGGGCCCGGTGCTGCGCGCGTGGATCTTGTCATCGACAAGGTGGTGCAGTTTCAGCAGGTACTTGACCCCCACCGTCACCTTGCGGCTGAACTCTTCGCCCGTACGCCCATCGAACAGTCGCGACTGACCCGAGGTGTCAAAACCAGCACGCCGCAGACTGTCGTTCACATCGGCCTCTTTCGCGCCGTCAAACACCGGCGTGGCGATCGGGACGCCGCGCGTTACCGTACCGGCGGCCTCGACAAGCTGGGTCTCGTCCATGTCGTGCAGCACCTCTTTGTGAACGTCGTCCCCATAGGCGATGCGCATCGCTTCGCGCACCGGGGTCAGATCGCCGCTGCGCCGGTAATCTTCAAGCGCCTCGTCTATCTTCAAGGCAAGACCCCGCGCCGCCCAGCCCATGTGGGTTTCCAAAATCTGACCGACGTTCATACGCGATGGCACACCCAAGGGGTTGAGACAGAAATCAACCGGCGTACCGTCTTCAAGGAACGGCATGTCTTCCATCGGAACGACCTTGGAAACCACGCCTTTATTGCCGTGACGACCGGCCATCTTGTCGCCCGGCTGCAGCTTGCGCTTCACCGCGACGAACACCTTGACCATCTTCATCACTCCGGGGGGCAGATCGTCGCCCCGGCGCACCTTTTCAACCTTGTCCTCAAAGCGCGCGTCCAGCGCACGCTTCTGGATGTCGAACTGCGCGTGCAGCGCTTCGACCTGTGCCGCTTCCTGCTCTTCCGCAAGGGCCAGCTGCCACCACTGGCCGCGGGTCAGTTGGCTGTCCAGCAGATCGGCGGTGATCGGCGTGCCCGGCTTGACGCCTTTCGGGCCTTTCACGGCTTCCTTGCCTTCGATCATGCCGCGCAGGCGGGCATAGATGTTGCGCTCAAGGATCGTCAACTCGTCGTCGCGGTCACGGGCCAAACGCTCGACCTCTTCCCGCTCGATCTGCAACGCCCGTTCGTCTTTTTCAACGCCGTGGCGGTTGAATACGCGCACCTCGACCACCGTGCCGAAATCGCCCGGCGGCAAACGCAGGGACGTGTCGCGCACGTCGCTGGCCTTTTCGCCAAAGATCGCGCGCAACAGTTTTTCCTCGGGCGTCATCGGGCTTTCGCCCTTGGGGGTGATCTTGCCCACCAGAATGTCCGCCGGCCCGACCTCGGCGCCGATATAAACGATGCCCGCCTCGTCAAGGTTGCGCAGCGCCTCTTCACCGACGTTCGGAATGTCGCGGGTAATTTCCTCTGGCCCCAGCTTTGTATCGCGCGCGGCCACTTCGAATTCTTCGATGTGGATACTGGTGAAAACGTCATCGCGGGTGATCCGCTCGGAAATCAGGATCGAATCTTCGTAGTTGTAACCGTTCCAGGGCATGAAGGCGACGATCACGTTCTTGCCCAGGGCCAGTTCGCCCATATCGGTGCTTGGGCCATCGGCCACGACCTCGCCCTTGCGAACGGTATCGCCCACCTTCACCAGCGGACGCTGGTTGATACAGGTGTTCTGGTTCGATCGCTGGAATTTGCGCAAACGATAGATGTCAACCCCCGCATCGCCCAGTTCCAGATCCTCAGTGGCACGCACGACGATACGCGTCGCATCCACCTGATCGATCACGCCACCGCGTTTTGCCATGATCGCCGCGCCTGAATCGCGCGCCACAACCTCTTCGATGCCGGTGCCCACAAACGGCGCCTCGGCCTGCAACAGCGGCACCGCCTGGCGCTGCATGTTCGATCCCATCAGCGCGCGGTTGGCGTCGTCGTTTTCGAGGAACGGAATCAACGATGCCGCAACCGACACCAACTGTTTCGGCGATACGTCGATCAGATCGACGCTTTCGCGCGGCGCCAGCATATAGTCACCCGATTGACGGGTACTGACCAGTTCGTTGACGAAACCCATGTTCTCGTCGAGGTTGGCATTGGCCTGCGCGACGGTATGACGCATTTCCTCAGTCGCGGACATGTAATGCACTTCGTCTGTAACCCGACCGTCCTTGACGATGCGATAGGGCGTTTCGATGAAGCCGTACTTGTTCACGCGGGCAAAGGTGGCCAGACTGTTGATCAGGCCGATGTTCGGGCCTTCCGGCGTTTCGATCGGGCACATCCGGCCATAGTGGGTTGGGTGCACGTCACGCACTTCGAACCCTGCACGTTCACGGGTCAGACCGCCCGGCCCAAGGGCCGACAGTCGCCGCTTGTGCGTCACTTCGGACAGTGGGTTTGTCTGGTCCATGAACTGCGACAGCTGGCTGGACCCGAAAAATTCGCGCACTGCGGCAGCAGCGGGTTTGGCGTTGATCAGATCCTGTGGCATCACCGTGTCAATCTCGACCGACGACATGCGCTCCTTGATCGCGCGCTCCATGCGCAGCAGGCCGACGCGATACTGGTTCTCCATCAATTCACCGACCGACCGCACGCGGCGATTGCCGAGGTGATCAATGTCGTCGATGTCACCACGCCCGTCGCGCAGATCGCACAGCGCCTTGATACAGGCCACAATGTCTTCCCGGCGCAGGGTGCGCACGGTGTCTTCGGCATCCAGATCCAGCCGCATGTTCATCTTGACCCGGCCAACGGCAGACAGATCATAGCGTTCCGAGTCGAAGAACAGGGTGTCAAACAGATTGCTGGCGGCCTCGACGGTGGGAGGCTCGCCCGGGCGCATCACGCGATAGATATCCATCAGCGCGGTGTCGCGGCCCATATTCTTGTCAGCCGCCATCGTGTTGCGGATGTAGGGGCCATGGATGACGTTGTCGATGTCAAGGCAGGGAATTTCGGTAATCCCGGCGTCCAGCAGTTCTTTCAATGTGCCACCTGACACCGACCCGTCCTTGGCCAGCTCCCAGGTCAATTCATCTCCGGCCTCGACATAGATCGCGCCGGTCTCTTCGTTGATGATGTCCCGCGACACATAGCGACCGACGACCTGATCAAAGGGCAGCATAAGGTTCTGCACCTTGCCATCGTCGATCAGCTGTTTCACCGCGCGCGGCGTGATCTTATTGCCCGCCTCGGCGATCACTTCTCCGGTGTCGGCGTCCACCAGATCATGCCCGGGCCGGGTGCCGCGCACCCGCTCGGGAAAGAACTTGGTGACCCAACCGTTGCCATCCTTCGACAGCGAGAAATCGACCGTGTCGAAATAGGCTGTCATGATCGCCTCCTGATCCATGCCGAGGGCATAGAGCAGGGTCGTCACGGGCAGCTTGCGGCGGCGGTCGCTCCGACAAAATACGATGTCTTTCGCGTCAAATTCGAAATCCAGCCATGACCCGCGATAAGGGATGATCCGGCAGGCAAACAGCAGTTTGCCCGAAGAGTGCGTCTTGCCCTTGTCATGGTCGAAAAACACGCCGGGGCTGCGATGCATCTGCGACACGATCACCCGCTCGGTGCCGTTCACGATAAAGGTGCCATTCTGCGTCATCAGAGGCATGTCGCCCATGAAAACGTCCTGCTCCTTGATGTCCTTGACCGACTTGGCGCCAGTGTCTTCATCGACATCGAACACGATCAGGCGCAGCGTCACCTTCAGCGGCGCAGCATAGGTCATGTCACGCTGCTGGCATTCTTCGACATCATATTTCGGCTTATCAAGCTCGTATTTCACGAATTCCAGAACGGCCGTTTCGTTGAAATCCTTGATCGGAAAAACCGATTGGAAAACGCCCTTGATGCCTTCGCCATCGGCCGGCTGGGCATGGTCTCCCGACCGCAGGAACAGATCATAGCTGGACTTCTGAACCTCGATGAGGTTCGGCATTTCCAGCACTTCGCGGATCTTGCCGTAATACTTGCGCAGGCGTTTCTGGCCGAGGAATGTCGATGCCATGTGGCGTCACCTTTCTTTTCGCGGGCGCCGTGCCGGTGGGCGGCGGCAGGGGGCCCTCACGAAACAGCGGGTTCAGATCCATACCTGGCCGCCTTCCCACAGGCGACCTCCCGATCCTGAACCGCGTCTTGGGCAATGCTGCACACGACAGCCCTGCCCAAGACGCGGGCGGCTGGCCCCGGAAAATACCGGAACCAGCCGAATTTTTCGTGATGTTACGACTTGCACCGCGTCACAAGAAAGACAGTCGTCCGTCCGATTACTTCAGTTCCACCTCGGCGCCGGCTGCTTCCAGCTTTGCCTTGATGTCATCGGCTTCGGCCTTCGAAACTTGCTCTTTCACAGCCTTGCCACCGGCTTCAACCAGATCCTTGGCCTCTTTCAGGCCAAGACCGGTGATCGCGCGGACCTCTTTGATGACGTTGATCTTCTGCGCACCGGCAGATTTCAGGATCACGTCGAATTCGGTCTGCTCTTCAGCGGCCTCGGCGGCAGCACCACCGGCCGGGCCAGCCATCATCACTGCACCACCGGCGGCGGGCTCGATGCCATACTCGTCCTTGAGAATGGTTTTCAGTTCTTGTGCTTGAAGCAGCGTGAGGTTCACGATCTCTTCAGCCAGTTTTTTCAGATCAGCCATTTTGCTTTCCGTTCTTTCAGATGTGTTCCAACGTGTGTCTTGACAACCCCACGCCGATTGACTGTTGCGTTACGCGGCTTCGCCACGCTCCTCGATGGTCGAGAGGATGCTTGCGATATTGCTTGCAGGCGCACCAATGGCCCCGGCGATGTTGGCGGCAGGCGCCCCGATGCACGACACGATCGAAGCAATAAGCTCCTCCCGCGATGGCATGGCAGCGACGGCTTTGACACCGGCAGGATCCAGAGCCGTTCCACCCATTGCGCCACCCAAAATCTGAAATTTCGGGTTCGTCTTGGCGTATTCATCAACCACCTTGGCCGCAGCCACCGGGTCTTCCGAATAGGAGAGAACGGTCATGCCCGTCAGAAGATCGGCCATGACAGCGGCCGGTGTTCCTTCAAGGGCAATCTTGGCGAGCTTGTTCTTGGCAACGCGCACGGATCCGCCTGCTTCGCGCATGCGCGCCCGCAGATCCTGCATCTCGGCAACTGTCAGACCGGCGTAATGGGCAACCACGACGACGCCAGAGCTTTCAAAGATCTGGCCGAGTTCCTCGACCACTTTCTCTTTCTGGGCTCTATCCACAGTTTCACTCCAAGTATTGGAGGGCTAACCCTCCGGCTCAGTCCGACCGGGAATATCCCGGCCATCGGGTCCGAACGGGTTGCCACACATGCGGAGCACCTTGAGAGTGCTGAACAGAATGTCTCTTCCCGCCTCAGGCAGGATTTATGAGGTATGCCTCACCCACCGTCTCGGACGATACGCAGAGGCCGGTCCGAATCTTCGGACGACCCAGCAGTGACGTTGACTATGGCATATGCACAGGAAAGGAAAGGGGCGAAGATAAGATTTTCGACTGGTGTCACACATTCAGGGCGCCCCGAGGGCTTGCCCTCGCGCTATCGCTGAGTCACGATCACGCCAATTCAGCAGAGGGTCAAGCCTCCTTGGCACATGTTACCAAAATATCGCGCCCGTCCGCGTCGCGCAAGACTGTCCGCACAGACGCGTTGCTGCGCATCGACATTGCCGCCTTGCGCGCCCGCCTCACCGCGGCCCGCTTGCCCGACCTGGCGACGCGACAGGCCGACCGGGCGCGCAGGCTGCTTCTTGCCTGGATCGGCAGCGCCGAGGCCGACGGCCAGACGGCCGAAACGATTCTGCGCGCACTGGCCAGCGGCGCGACTGCGGCCCAGATCGGCGCCGCCTTGCGCGCGCAGATGGCGGAAAACCCGCCCCCCGTGGTGCGCGACGCCGCCTGCGCGCCCGGTTGCGCCTTTTGCTGCATCCTGACCGGCGAGGATGGCGGCACGATCACCGGGGCCGAAGCGCGCGCCCTGCACGCCGCCCTCGCCCCGCTGATCGGCCAACCCGACGGGCGCGCCTGGCACCCGATGGCCTGCCCCGCGCTCGACCCGGCCACGCGCACCTGCCGCGCCTATGACGCGCGCCCGGCGATCTGCCGGTCATATCTTTCCACCGATGCGCGCGCCTGCGAAGTGAACGCTGCGGGGGGCAGCGCGGCGGGGGCCGGGGTTTTGGGTGCGCATCTGGATTACCTGGCGGTTCATGCCCTTGTGCGTGCTGCGCTGGCCGGGACGGTCAAGGTGCACAGCTATGCACTGCGCGAGGTGGCGGCGGCCGCTTTGGCCGGGCAGGATGCAAAGGCAACGCTGGACAGCGCGCGCCACCCTACCCGTATGCTGGACCGCGCCCATGCCGGACTTGCAGCGGCCGCCAGCAAGGCGCGCTAGCGGCTGGCAGGGACGGACCTTTTGAACGCGCGCCGGCCAGCAGGCCAGACGGTCTGTTTCGGATGAATTGCCATTTGCGCCCGAGCGCAGCAGCGACGTGGATTCGATCTCGATCACACAACTCCCACACCAACCGACCTTTGACCAAGGACAGTTCAGCCCGCACCGCAGGCAAGGATGCCGCAAAACAGCGGTACTCTCCCGCGCAGAAACGAGAAAGGGCGGACCAGTTGGCCCGCCCAATTTCAGTCGTGGTGATCAGGTGGATCAGTTACCGGTCGCGCTGGCCACATCAACGGTGACGCCCGGACCCATCGAAGAGGTCAGATTGACCGCCTTCATGTAGGTGCCCTTTGCGCCCGTCGGTCGCGCCTTGCCGACAGCATCCACGAAGGCGCGGATGTTTTCCACCAGCTTTGCCTCGTCAAAGGATGCCTTGCCAACACCAGCATGGATCACACCGGCTTTTTCAGCCTTGAACTGCACCTGGCCACCCTTGGCCGCCGTAATCGCCTCGGTGACATCCATCGTCACGGTGCCGATCTTCGGGTTCGGCATCAGGTTGCGCGGGCCCAGGATCTTGCCCAGACGACCGACGATCGGCATCATGTCGGGGGTGGCGATACAGCGGTCGAAATCGATCTTGCCGCCTTGGATCTGTTCCATCAGATCTTCGGCGCCCACGATGTCAGCCCCGGCCTTGGTCGCCTCATCGGCCTTCGCGCCGCGGGCAAACACCGCCACACGCACCGTTTTGCCGGTGCCGTTCGGCAGATTCACCGTGCCGCGGACCATCTGGTCGGCATGACGCGGATCGACGCCAAGATTCATCGAAATCTCGATGGTTTCATCGAATTTCGCGGTCGCATTCGACTTGACCAACTTGACAGCTTCTTCGACGCTCAGGTTCGATTTTCCGGCGACGGCTTCACGGGCGGCGCGGACGCGTTTTCCATATTTTGCCATCTTATTTCACCTCGATGCCCATGGAGTTCGCCGATCCGACGATGATCTTCATCGCAGCTTCGACATCATTCGCGCTCAGGTCTTTCATCTTGGCCTCGGCGATCTCACGCACCTGTTTCAGGGTGACGCTGGCCACCATGTCACGGCCCGGCTTGGGCGATCCCTGCGGGCGGTTCCGCTTGCCCACCGGCTTCAGGCCCGCAGCCTTTTTCAACAGGAATGACGCCGGCGGAGTCTTGATCTCCATCGTGAACGACTTGTCCTGGTAATAGGTGATGATGGTCGGACAGGGCGAACCGGGGTCCATATCTGCGGTCTTGGCGTTGAACGCCTTGCAGAATTCCATGATATTGATGCCGCGCTGGCCCAAGGCCGGGCCGACGGGCGGGGATGGGTTGGCTTGCCCCGCCTTTACTTGCAACTTCAAGCTGCCGATCTTCTTCTTGGCCATGTGGCCTTCTCCTTACAACGGCAACGGGGCGCGCCCCGGGCCTTTGGGTTGCCGTGGTGCGGTCAGGGGCCGCGGCCCCGCGCCTTCCACGCTTGTCACTGCCCGTTTCGGGCAGCCAACACTCAGTGCTCTTTCGAAACCTGGGTGAATTCCAATTCCACCGGCGTCGCCCGACCAAAGATGGAAACAGTGACTTTCAGACGCTGATGATCTTCATCAACGCTGTCCACCATTCCCTCAAAACCCTCGAACGGGCCATCGGCCACCTTCACCTTTTCACCGATTTCAAACAGGATCACGGTGCGCGGTGCGTTTACGTTCTCTTCCACGCGGTTGAGGATCTGATTCACCTCGGCATCGCGCATCGGCATGGGCCGGCCCTGCGGACCAAGAAATCCGGTGACCCGATTGATCGAATTGATCAGATGGTATGCGCGATCGCTCATTTCCATGCGGACAAGAACATATCCGGGCATGAACCGCCGCTCGGTCGAGATTTTTTTGCCGCGCCGCACCTCAATCACCTCTTCGGTGGGCACGAGAACCTCTTCGATCTCGTCCTCGAGTCCCTTTTCGATCACCTCTTGGCGGATTTGCTCGGCGATCTTTTTCTCGAAGTTCGAGAGAACGCTCACCGAATACCAACGCTTCGCCATGGTGCTGTCACCCTTCCGCTGTCCGGCGCAAGCCGAACCTGTGTACCTTGTCAAACGGTTGCCCGCTGTCCCGGATAAAAAAGCGGCGCGCCTTACGACTCAAGGCACGCCATCTGTCAGGATCGGCTTTGCAATAGCTTTCCCGCCGCCCGAGTTCAAGGGCAGATCGAGAATCTCAGCCGAACATACCCAGCAAAGCCTGCAATCCGGTACGGATCAACAGATCGACAAAGAAAAAGAAAACCGCCGTGAGTGTCGCCATGACGAACACCATCACAGTGGTCAGTGCCACCTCGCGTCGGGTGGGCCAAACCACCTTGGCAACTTCGGCGCGAACCTGCTGGATGAATTGAAACGGGTTTGTCTTGCTGGCCATGGCGGTGTCCCTTGCGTGTTGGATGGCATTTGCACATACCCGCCCACTTAATCAACCCCCGACGTTGGACTGGCAAGGCCTGATCTCGGGCAACCGGCCTGAGGGGACTGAACCAGACCGGGTTAACCGGAGACGTTGGAGTTTGTCACTCAGCGGCGATTTCAGCCGTGAGTTCTGCGTTCTAGAAGTTCCTTTCTGCGGTTGCGGGCGAGATATATATCCGAGCAGGCCGAAGAGGCGCTTGCCGTTGTACCAATGGACCCAGCCCAAGGTTGCGAGATCAACGTCTTTCTTGCCGCGCCACGGGCCCTCGTGCTCAATGACCTCGGCCTTGTAGAGACCGTTGATGGTCTCGGCGAGTGCATTGTCGCACGAGTCGCCCACGCCGCCGACTGATGTCCCGATCTTCGCCTCTTCAAGACGCTCGGAATACTTGATCGAGGGGTACTGGACGCCGCGGTCGCGGTGGTGGCTCAGCTTGTCCGCTTCTGACGGTGCGCGCTGGCAGATGGCCTGCTCCAGCGCATCGAGAACCAGCTTGCTGTTGGGCGACGAAGAGACCTGCCAGCCCATAATGCAGCGGGCGAGGACATCGATGATGAAGGCGACGTACACGAACCCGACGGCGGTGCGCACATAGGTGAAGTCGGCCACCCAGAAAACATTCGGCGCCGGCGCCTTGAAATCGCGGTTCACCTTATCCTCCGGACAAGGCTGGGCCGGATCGCGATATATCGTCTTCTTGCCCTTTCCGCGAGTAACACCTTGAAGTCCCATCTTTTTCATAAGCCGCACCACCGTGCAGCGCGCCTTGATCTTCGGGCTTAGCTCGGTGTCACACTGCGCCCGCAGGGAAGCCCTGGACGAGTCGCGATTGACCGCTTGGTGGTGATGATAGGTGGACGGCGCAATCCGCAAGACCCTGCGGATTACTCGGCGCCGTACTCCCGTGATGATCATCAATGAACATCTCTTGCGTTGGCGGTCGAGGTCCGCCGCTGCAAAAAAGCCGACGCCTTGCGCAAAATTTCACTGGCCTGCGTGAGCTCGCGGTTCTCCCGCTGCAGCACCTTGAACGCCTCGCGCCCTGACCGCGTCAGGCCGTCGCGATCACCGTCCTCGACGGCCTGCCAGTTGACCCAATCGCGCAACGTCGCAACGCTGCATCCAAACTTCTCTGCGATCAAGGCAATCGCCTGCGACCGTCATCTGTAATCCGCTTCGTTCTCCAGAACTATGCGCACCGCGCGCGCGCAGCTCTGTCGAAAAACGGTTCCCGGGGTTCCCTGTGGTCATGGTCTATCTTCCGAGCTTTCTGCTCTTCGGTAAACCCGGTCTGGTTCAATGCACGCGTCCGAGGCTGCCGGTAATCTTTTCGTAGGACGCTGGTCTTGCAAACGTTCAGCCATACGCAATGTCCTCAAATCATTCTGAATGAATTGTCAGGGGTCAGAGCGTGTTGCGCTCAGCTGGAGGGGCCCATCTGCCCTGCGGATCGCGGCAAAGTTTGCGCAACACGCTCTAGCGTTCGGTTAGCTTTAGTTCGATCCGCCGGTTTTGCGCCCGTGCCTGCGGCGTGTTGGCCTCATTCACCGGATAGAATTCGCCAAACCCGGTCGGGGCAAGGCGGTTGGCCGGAAAGCCCAGGTCCTTGGTCAGAAACCGGACGACCGACAAAGCACGCGCCTGGCTCAGCTCCCAGTTGTCGGCATATTGCGCGCTGAAGTTCAGCGGCACGTTGTCAGTGTGACCGTCCACCCGGATCACCCAGTCAATCTCCGGCGGAATTTCATCAGCAATCTCGAACAAAAGCCGTGCAACGCGCGCGATCTGTGACTGGCCTGCCGGCGACAGATCGGCCTTCGCACTTTCGAACAGCACCTCAGACGAAAACACGAAGCGGTCACCGACAATGGTGACACCTTCACGGTCGCCCAGCAAATCCCGCAGACGGCCAAAGAATTCGGATTGATAACGCTCCAGCCGCTGGCGTTCGGCCGCCTCAAGTTCGGCCCGGCGTTTCGCCTCGATGGCGGTGCGGGCCAAGGCGACGTTCAGGTCGGCGCCCAATGATTCGATCCTCACGCGCGACGCAGCATCCTTTTCACTGGCCAGATCCAACAGGGCTTGCAACTGGTCCAACTGGCCGCGCAGTTCGGTCACCTGTCGGTTCAGCACTTCGACCTGGCGCTGACTTTCGGCTGATCGGGCCTCTTCCGTCTCAAGCTGGCGGTTGGCCTCATTCAACAGGGCGGCGCGGCGCTCGGCCTCGCTCAGACGGGTCGCGGCGGCCCGCTCTGCGGCCAATTGGGCGGCCAGTGCCTCGGCCAGCTGATCGCGCAGGGCGGTTTCGGCATCGGCGGCCCCGGCCAGTGCCGCCGCTTCGCGCCGCGCAGCGTCCAGCGCGGCCGCAAGGCGATCCCGCTCGCTTGCCTCGCGGCCCACAGCGGCGCGCAGTTCAGCCACCTCGACCTCGGCGGCGGCCAGACGATCACGCGCCGCTTGCAGATCGCCTTGAAATGCTTCGCGAGCGGCCTCGGCAGTGCGCAAGGCGGCAGAAATCGCGGCCAGTTCCGTGGTGGTTTGATCCTGCCGTGACAGCGCTTCGCGCAACAGCGCCTCGCCTGTATCGCGGTCTTTTTCGGCGGAAACACGCGCAGCCAAGGCCGCCGAAAGGGCCGACTCTGCCTGAGCCAGATCGTCGGTCAGCGCGGCCCGCGCCACAAGAGCCGCCGCAAGTGCGGTGGCCGACGTTTCGCTTTCAGCGAGGGCTGTTGCCAAACGGGCGGCGACATCGACCCCTTCCGCCCGCACAGCGGCAAGTTGCCCGGCGGTCTGGTCACGGGCCAGAAGAGCGGCGGCAAGCCTGTCCTGCAAACTGTTTGCGGCATCTTGTGTCGCAGCGACGCGGCCCTCGGCCTGATCCAGCGCCGCGCGCAAATCATCCTGTGCCAGCAATGCCGCCGCCAGATTGCGATCCAGCATGTCACGCTGGGCCTCAGTCTGCTCCAAGGTGGCTTGAGTCGTGTCACGCTCCAGCAAGGCTGCGGCAAGGCGGGTATTCAGATCGGCATGGTTTGTGTCCAGGGTGGCCATCTGTTCAGACAAGGCCGCCAATTGCTCTGCCGTCTTGCCTTCGGCCAAAAGCGCCGCCGCCAATTTTTCGTTCAAAATCGCCCGGTCGTTTTCCGCCTGATCCAGCGCAATCTGCAATGCGGCAACCTCGGCATCGGTTTTGTCCTTTGTCAGCAGAGCAAGGGCAAGGCTGCGGTTCAGATCTGCCCTTTCGGCCTGCAATGTCTGCACGGCGGCGGCGTTGGTGTCATTCGCCAGAACGGCCGCGGCAAGGCGTGCGTTCATATCTTTCTCGGCAGATCGCGCCGCCGCGAGCAACGTCAGGGTTTCCTCGGCACGGGCGCGTTCCTGTTCCAGCGCAAGGGTCATTGCCGAAAGTTCCGTGTCGGCCTCGGCCAGACGGGCGCGCAGGGCCTCTGCGGCAGCGGCCTCGACAAGGCGGGCCTCTTCCTCGGCGCTCAGTTGCTCCTGTGCTGCGACCAGAGCGGCGTCGGCAGCCGACAGGGCGCCATCCTGATCCGACACGCGGTTGCGCAAATCGGTCGTAAGCGCCTCAAGCGCTTCGCGCCGTGCGGCGGCCAGACGCGCCTGTTCGGCCTGGGCATCCACCTCGTCACGGGTGCGGGCCAAGGCAAGTTGCAGCTGGTCTTGTTCACTCAGAAGTTGCCGCTGGGCCGCCTCCAATTCCGCCACCGTCGCGCTCAGGGCTTCGCCGGTTGCAAGGGCCGTGTCACGCTGGGTCAGCAAGGACGCGACCTGCGCCTCGAAGTCCGCAATTCTGGCACCCTGCGCCTCGGTTTCGGCGGTCAGGCTGGAAATCAGCGCCGCCTGTTGGGTTGCCCGCCGCTCGGCCGCGTCAAGCGCGGTTTCCTGACTGGCGTTATCAGCTTCAAGCGCGGCGGCACGCTCCTGTTCCAGCCCCAGCAGCCGCGTCAAGCCCGCCACCTCGGCGCCCAGCGTGTCAAGTGCGTTTGCCTGGCCAGAAATCTCTTCGCGCAAAACGAATTGCACGACCATGAAAATGGTCAGCACGAACATCATCACCAGCAACAGCGCCGTCATCGCATCGACGAAGCCTGGCCAGATGCTGTTGGACACGCGCTGCGATGATCGCCGGGTCAGCGCCATGGCTCAGCCCCGCTTGCCTTCGGCGGCGGGCAAATCCCCGCGCAGCCCCTGGCCCCGCACCGCCCGGATCAACACCTTGATGTCATTTCGTAAATCATTGGTGGTTTCTTGTCGCCCCGCCGCCACCTCTTCGAGCAGGCGCAGCAGTTGCACGTCGATCGAGCGCAGTCGCATCCGGCTTTCGGCATCCATGCCACCACCGGTTTCGGCCTGCGCCTCGAACACGTCGGCCAGCCGCTCCTGGCCTCGCGCCACGCGGTCCAATGCATCGCTCATCGCGCCATCGACCTGCATCCGCTGGGTCATCCGTTCGATCGAGGTGGCCAGCGCGCCCAGCCGTTCGTCAACCATGGCACGGCTGGTTTCGGCCTCGGCGAACATGGTCTGCAACTGGTCCATCTGCTGCGACATGTAATCCAGCACGGCGGCCACCATGCCCGTCTCACTTTGGCCGTCACCGTCACCCGCGCCAGCATAGCCAAGGCGCGTGATGCTGGACAGCCATTCCTCAAGTTCACGGTAAAACCGGTTCTGGCCATGGCTGGCAAACAGCTCCAGCAGGCCCACCACCAATGACCCGGCCAGCCCCAACAGCGACGATGAAAACGCCACGCCCATGCCGCCCAACTGCGCCTCAAGGCCACTCATCAGGCGGGCAAACACCTGCATTCCGTCCTCGCCCTGTTGCGGGGCCAGGCCGCGGATGGTTTCGACAATCGCGGGAACAGTTGTGGCAAGTCCATAGAACGTGCCCAGAAGGCCAAGGAAAATCAGAAGGTTGACGATATATCGTGTAATATCGCGCGCCTCGTCGATACGCGTCGCCACCGAATCCTGGATTGACCGCGAGGAAGAGGCGGAAATCTGCATTTGCCGCCCGCGCGACCTGAGCAGCGCCGCCAAAGGGGCCAGAAGGCGTGGCGCCTTGACAAATTCATGGCCGGGATTTTCGCTGACGAAACCTTCGATCCAGTTCACCGATTGTGACAGTTGGAACACCTGCCAGAAACACGCGACAATCCCGATCAGGAACACCATCGCGATAAAGCCATTCAGCCACGGGTTGGCCAGAAACACCGGCGCCACGGCGGGAAAGGCAACATAGCCGCCAAGCGCAACAAGGATCAGCACCACCAGCATCATGGTGATCTGGCGCACCGGCTGGGTGAATTGCGCCCTGCCCTCGTGATTGGCCTTGCCCACCATACCGTTTGTCCGCCCTCATCAATGTTGCACCGCAGCATAGAGATGCTGCCGGAAATGTCCAATCACCCGTGGCGATTACGCCGGGGTGAGGATTTCGCGCACACGCCGCGCAAGCCATGCCAGGTTCGAATCGACAATGCCCGTTTGGGAAAGGTGTGCGACGGTGTTGAACAGATATTCCGTGTTCGGCCCCCGCCCGCCCACGGCGCGGGCAATGATATGGGCCTGTTGCTCCAGCGACAGACCGCCGCAATACTGCCCGTGGTCGGTGTCCACCACATAGGCCAGCGCCGCCACCTGCCGCCCGTCAGCCAGAGCCAGAGGCAAAACGCGCTCGACATAGGCGGATGAGATCAGTTCCCGGTCGCGCAGCAGCGCCAGTGTTGCATCCTCGGCCCCCGGCGCCACGCGCAATCCCAACCCGACACAGGACGCCCCCGGCGAAGGGTCCAGCGCCAGCACAAGGCCGGGATCGTCCAACGTGCCTCGATGGTGGATCGAACGCATGCAGAACATGCGTGCGTGTTCGCCCAGCGTAGCAATCACGCGTTCGGCCACCGGAAACTCGGGGTTCCACATCAGCGATCCGTATCCGAACACCCAAAGGGGCGGCGTTTGCATGGCTCTGGTCCTTCTTCTGCCTTCCCTGTAAACATATTCATACCGAGGGAAAAGGGGCGGTCATGCGCAAATTGCTGGCGTTTGCCATTGTCGCCGCAGCGCTGTGGGGCGGGTACTGGTTCGTCGGGTCGGCGGCGGTCGAACGCGGGCTTGTGGCATGGCTTGACGCCCGCCGCGCCGATGGCTGGGTGGCCGAGTATGACAGCCTGAACACCGCCGGCTTTCCCAATCGGTTCGACACCACGATCACCGGCCTTACCCTGTCCGACCCGGCCTTGGACGTGACCTGGAAGGCGCCGCTGTTCCAGATCCTGGCGCTGTCCTATCGCCCCAATCACATCATCGTGGCGCTGCCGCACACCCAAACCCTTGAAACCCGGTTTCAGCGGGTTGACATCGCCAGCACACAAATGCGCGGATCGGTTGTTTTCCGCCCGGGCACCGCGCTGGCCCCGGATCGCGCGACGATTGTGATGGATGATCTCACCCTCGACGGCAGCGGCGGGTGGTCTGTGGGTTTGGCCGAGGGGCGCCTTGCCACACGCCGCACCGTCGCGCTGGACAATGCCCATGACGTGGCATTCACTGCGCTGGGGCTGGCCCCGACGGCAGCCATGCTTGCCACATTGGACCCGGACGCCCGGCTTCCCAAAACGGTGGACACGCTGAAGATTGACACCACTGTGACATTCGACGCGCCCTGGGATCGTTTCGCCCTCGAAGGCGACCGCCCGCAGATCACCGCAGTGACACTGAAACTGGCGCAGGCCACATGGGGCGCGCTGGATCTGCGCGCGACCGGCCAGTTGACCGTTGACAGCCTGGGTGTTCCATCCGGGCGCATCACCGTAACCATCACCAACTGGCGCGACATTCTGGGGCTGGCGGTGGCCGGCGGGCTTGTGCCGGCGGATATCGCCCGGACGGTCGAACGCGGTCTGAGCCTCATGGCGGGCATGTCGGGCGACCCGACCACGCTTGAGGCGCCGCTCAGCTTTCAGAACGGCTTTGTCAGCTTTGGCCCTGTTCCGCTTGGCCCGGCACCCCGCCTGCGCTGATCGGGCCAGGCACCCTGTTCCGTCAACAGCGTTCGATTCTCGGCAATACGCATGGTCATCGTGAGACGCTCAGATTTTTTTGGGGTTCCGGCCGAAATCCGGGGCGTCAGTATCCTGTCCCGCCTCGATGATGCTGCGCCGGATCGCGCGCGTTCGGGTGAAATACTCGAACAGGTGCTGCCCGTCGCCTTTGCGGATCGCCCGTTGCAGGGCGAACAGCTCTTCGGTGAAGCGGCCCAGAATTTCCAGCGTCGCGTCCTTGTTCGTCAGAAACACGTCGCGCCACATGGTGGGGTCCGACGCAGCGATCCGGGTGAAATCCCGGAATCCGGCGGCGGAATATTTGATGACCTCGCTGTCGGTGACCCGGCGCAGATCGTCGGCCACGCCGACCATCGTATAGGCAATCAGGTGGGGGGTGTGACTGGTCACCGCCAAGACCAGATCGTGGTGATCTGCCTCCATTACGTCAACATTGGCGCCGATACCTCGCCACAAGCGGCCCAGCCGTGCAACTCCGGCGTCGTCACTGCCCTCGATCGGCACCAAAAGGCACCAGCGGTTGTCGAACAATTCGGCAAAGCCGGATCGGGGGCCGGAATGTTCTGTGCCCGCCAAAGGGTGCGCCGGCACGAAATGCACGCCCGCGGGCAGGTGCGGGCCAACCGCCGCAATCACCGCGCCCTTGACAGACCCGACATCGGACACCGTGCAACCGGGGGCAAGGTGCGGCGCAATTTCAATCGCCACGGCGCCCATAACCCCCACAGGCACGCATAAAACCACCAAATCGGCACCTTCGACCGCCTCGGCGTTGGTGGCGACGATGCGATCGCACAGGCCCAGTTCGGCGGCGATGGCGCGGGTTTCGGGCGACCGCGCCGTGCCGACGATTTCACCCGCCAACCCGGCGCGCCGCATTGCCAAGGCCATCGACCCCGCGATCAGCCCAAGCCCGATCAGCGCCACCCGTTCGTAAACCTGAGTCATATGTCCCGGCCCTTGAAGCCGGCGATCGAATGCACCACCCGGCGGCAAGATGCCTCGTCGCCCACCGTGATACGCAGACAATTGGGCAACTTGTACCCCGCCACCTTGCGCACCAGCAATCCATCAGCGCGCAGATGCGCCTCGCAGGCCTCGGCCTCGCCCACATCATAAAACCGCGCCAGCACGAAATTCGCACAGGAGGTGTCACTGGCCACGCCCAGTTCGGCCAGCGCCTTGGCCAGCCAGCTGCGCAGGCGGGCGTTTTCGGCGCGGCATTTTTCGACATATTCGCCATCGCGCAGCGCAGCCTCGGCGGCAGACATCTGCAATTCCGACAGGTTGAATGGCCCGCGCACCCGGTTCAGCGCGTCGATCACATGATCCGGGCCATAGGCCCAACCGATGCGCAGCCCCCCAAGCCCATAAATCTTGGAAAACGTCCGCGTCATGATTACATTGTCGCGCTTGTCGATCAGCCGCGCGCCGCCGTCATACTCTTCGACAAATTCGGCATAGGCGCCATCCAACACCAGCAGCACATGGGCGGGCAGTTCGGCCGCGAGGCGCGACACCTCATTGGCCCCGATCATCGTGCCGGTGGGATTGGCCGGGTTGGCGATGAACACCAGCCGGGTGCGGAAATTCACCGCTTCGAGAATCGAATCCACATCGACGGTGCGCTCATGCTCGCGCACCTCGATGGGGGCGCTGCCAGCGGCCAGAGCGCTGATCCGGTACATACCGAAGCCATGTTCGGTGTGGATCACCTCGGTGCCGGGGCCGCCATAGGTTTGACAGAGAAAGGTGATGATCTCATCGCTGCCCGCGCCGCAGATGATGCGCGCCGGGTCCAGGCCGTGCACCTCGCCCAGGGCGGTGCGCAAGGGCAGATGATCCGAGTTCGGGTAACGATGCAACTGATGCACCGCCTTCTTGACGGCCTCTTTGACGGCCTCGGAGGGGCCGAATGGGTTTTCGTTGCTGGACAGCTTTACAACATCGCGCGCGCCTTCAATCTTGCTGGCGCCGCCCACATAGGGGCTGATTTCAAGAATTCCGGGCTTAGGCTGGATGGCATGTGTCATGGTTTCGTCCCCCTGCTCGGCGGTATCTAGCCGGGGGGGCACCGCAAGGCCAGATCACATGTTGCGGATGCGGCACAGTGACCGATTTTTCAGAGGGTTGCGGTTTTCCGGTCACGGCTACGACCGGACATGCAAAAGGCCGCCGCGGTTTCCCGCAGCGGCCCTGAAACAGTCGCACCAGGCTTAGTTCTGGGCGTAGTATTCGATCACGAGGTTCGGTTCCATCTGCACCGGATAGGGCACATCGCCCAGACCGGGGGTGCGCACGAACTTGGCGGTCATCTTGTTGTGGTCGACTTCGAGATAGTCGGGCACGTCACGCTCGGCCAGGCCGACAGCCTCAAGCACGACAGCCAGCTGTTTCGACTTGGCGCGCACTTCGATCACGTCGCCTTCCTTCACGCGGTAGGACGGGATGTTCACGCTTTGCCCGTTCACCGTGACGTGGGCGTGGTTCACGAACTGACGAGCGGCAAAAACGGTGGCCACGAATTTTGCGCGGTATACCACCGCATCAAGGCGACGCTCAAGCAGGCCGATCAGGTTTTCACCGGTGTCACCGCGCACACGCTCGGCTTCGACGAAGATCCGCTTGAACTGCTTTTCGGTCAGATCGCCGTAATACCCTTTCAGCTTCTGCTTGGCGCGCAGTTGCAGACCGAAATCCGAAACCTTGCCCTTGCGGCGCTGGCCATGCTGGCCGGGGCCATATTCACGGCGATTTACGGGGCTTTTCGGGCGGCCCCAGATGTTTTCGCCCATACGGCGGTCGATCTTGTATTTGGCAGAGGTGCGTTTGGTCACCGTCTGATCTCCTTCGTTCGGGCCCCCGAGGAGGCAGAAGGGCGTTGTCCTTTGGGTTTACCCCGACAGGCCTCCCCTTGCGGGGGCCACCAACACCAATGAAACACACGCCGACAATACTGCGTGCAGAGTGGCGTGATACGCCCTGGACGTGCCGTGTCAAGGGGCGATGAGGCAACCTTCCCCCATGACCGTGGTCAGCACCCCCGGTTCAATGCCCCAGAATCTGGCTAAGGAACAGCTTGGTACGGTCGGATTTCGGATTGTTGAAGAATTCCTTCGGCTCATTCTGCTCAACGATCTGCCCCTGATCCATGAAGATCACCCGGTTCGCCACAGCTTGGGCAAAGCCCATTTCGTGGGTAACGCACAGCATGGTCATGCCTTCTTCGGCCAGCTCGATCATCGTGTCCAACACCTCTTTGATCATCTCGGGGTCCAGCGCCGATGTCGGTTCATCGAACAGCATGATCCGTGGCCGCATACACAACGAGCGGGCGATTGCCACGCGCTGTTGCTGTCCGCCCGACAGCTGTCCGGGATATTTGTCAGCCTGTTCGGGGATCTTCACCTTTTTGAGAAAGTGCATCGCCACCTCCTCGGCTTCTTTCTTGGGGGTCTTGCGCACCCAGATCGGCGCAAGGGTGCAGTTTTCGAGGATCGTCAGATGCGGGAACAGGTTGAAATGCTGGAACACCATCCCAACCTCGGATCGGATCTTGTCGATGTTCTTCAGATCGCTGGACAACACCGTGCCATCCACGGTGATCTTGCCCGCCTGATGTTCCTCAAGCGCATTGATACAGCGGATCAGCGTCGATTTGCCCGACCCCGACGGGCCGCACACCACGATGCGTTCGCCGCGGTATACGGTCAGATCAATGTCGCGCAGTACATGAAAGGTGCCATACCACTTGTTCATGTTTTCGATCGAGATTGCCACCTCGTCAGAAACCTGCATCTGCGGCATTGCAGGGGCGGTGTCGGTCATGCTCATGGGCAGGTGCCTTTCTTAGCGGTGATCGGTGGCAAGCTGACGCTCAAGCCATTGTGAATATTGTGAAATGCCGTAACAGACAATGAAGAACAACAGCGCGGCAAAGCCGAACAGCTCCCAATACACACCGTTCCAGTCGGTGCTGGCCAGGATCGGGCCACGGATCATGCCCACCAGATCGAACATCGAAATGACCGAGACCAGCGTCGTGTCCTTGAACAGCCCCACCGCCACGTTGACGATTCCGGGGATCGAGATTTTCAGCGCCTGGGGCAGGATGATCAGGCGCATCGACTGGGGATAATCCAACCCCAAGCTTTCCGCGCCCTCGTACTGGCCCTTGGGCAGGGCGGCCAGACCGCCGCGGATCACCTCGGCGATATAGGCCGCGCTGAACATTGTGATCATGATGATCACCCGCAGGATCAGGTCAAAATTGGTGCCCGGTGGCAGGAAATAGGCCAGAACCACGTTGGCCACGAACAACAACGTGATCAACGGCACACCGCGCACGAATTCGATGAACACCACGCAGATGCCCTTGACCACCGGCAGATTCGACTGCCGCCCCAGTGCCAGCAAGATGCCCAAAGGCAAGGACAACGATACACAGACCGTGCCGAGGATCAGGTTCAACATGAACCCGCCCATGTCACGGCTCGCCACGGGTTCAAGCGCCAGCAGCGTGGGCGCAGCACCGGTCACATAGCGGCCAAGCCACCATGCGACGAAAGCCACCGCAATGCCGCCAAACAGACCGGCGGTAAAGGATCGATTGACCAGTCTGGTGTAAGCGGCATAACCCAAACCAATCCCCACCATCACCATGACCGGGATCAGGATCGTCCCGCCCCAGACCAGGTAGAAGGCGAGGAACGGATAAATTGCAGTCAGAACAAGCATCTGCCGCGGAAAGACTTTGTAGAACAACACCGGTGCAATGGCGATGAACAGCAGCAAAAACGCCAGTGAGGGCCGCCAATATGCTTCGGAGGGGTACTGGAAGCCGAAAATCAACTGTTGCCAGCGGTCGGCGATGACGGCAAAGCAGCCCCCGCCCGACCCCTGCATGATGTCGCGGCATTCCCGGATGTTGTTCGCGATCCAGACACCATTGGCGATCCAGGGCACAAGGACAGACAGGGCAAGATAGATCACATAAATCGTGGCAATGGTCAGCAGGCTGTTGAACCAGCCCGAGAAAAGGTTGGTCCGCACCCATTTGACCGCACCCGCCTCAAGCGCGGGCGGGGCCTTTTGCGGGATCACGGTGTCGCGCACAAAGGCGACGGTCTGGGCATGGGTGTCACTCATGACAAGCGCTCCTTCGGATCGACCATCTCAACGCTCCTTCAGCTTGACCGAGTTGTTGTAGATGTTCATCACCGTCGAGATCGTCAGGCTGATCACCAGGTAAAACAGCATCAGCAGCAGGATCGACTCGATCGCGCGCCCGGTCTGGTTCAGCGTGATCCCGCCAAGGGTGCCGGTGATGTCCATATAACCCACTGCGATGGCCAGCGACGAATTCTTGGTGATGTTCAGGTATTGCGACACCAGCGGCGGAATGATCACGCGCAGCGCCTGGGGAAGAACGATCAGCTTCATGATTCGATTGGGCCGCAACCCAAGGGCGCCTGCCGCCTCGGTCTGACCTTTTGAAATGGCCTGTATACCCGCGCGCACGTTTTCGGCAATGAAGGCCCCGGTATAGATCGCCAGGGCAAACCAAAGCGCGATCAGCGACCCGCGGATCTGGATCCCCCCCTGAAAGTTGAACCCCTGCAACACCGGATATTCCAGTGTGATCGGTCGGCCCAGCAGGAAATAGACCAGAAGCGTCGGCACGAAAAAAAGCGCCACGCTGGGCCAAAAGGTGGGTACGATCCGCCCCTTGTCGAACAGCTGTTGCACCGCGTATTTGCGCAGCAAGAAAATACCGACAATAGACGCGACAAAGGCCAGCACCACGAACCATGCCCCGGGGCCCATCAACGGCAGGGGCGTATAGACCCCGCGGTTGGTGAAGGCGAAGGCGTCAAAAATCATGCTGGCGGCTGGCGTTTCGCCGCGAAAGGCGTTGGGCGCCGGAAGGCTGACCGTCATGATCGAGAAGATGATCAAGATCCAGATCAGCACCGGCACGTTGCGGAACGCCTCGACATAAACCGCCATCAGCTTGCGCACCAGCCAGTTGTTCGACAGGCGCAGCACCCCGGCAAACACGCCCAGCACGGTCGCCGTGACACAGGCCAGAACCGCAACGATCAGCGTGTTCAGAATGCCCACCATGGCGGCGCGCATGTGGGTGCTTTGACTGTCATAGGGAATTGGGCGCTGATTGATGTCATATCCCGATGGCGAATTCAGGAAATCATAGGAAATGTTCAGCCCCTGTGCTGCCAGATTGCTCAGCAGGTTCATACCCAGAAACGCCATGGCGGCGATCAGACAGAGCAGGGCAATGAATTGGAACGTATAAGAGCGATAGCGCGTATCGCTGAGCAGCATCGAAAGCCGAAACGACTCCCGCTGGGGATCGGTGATTGCTGTCATGGTGCCATCCCTGTGGCGGGCCGGGTTCTGGCGTGGCGGATGAACCGCTCTGGGTGCCCGGACCTGTTATTGACGGTATCGTGTGAAACGGGCGCGGAAGGATCCGCGCCCGCCCCGTTCAGATTTCAGCGGAATGGCGGTGCATACAGCAGACCACCATTTATCCACTGAGCGTTCAACCCACGTGCGATGCCGATCGGTGTCGATTCGCCAATGTTCTTTTCGAAGATTTCGCCATAGTTGCCCGCGACGGAAATCGCGTTCTTCGCCCAATCGCCGGACAGGCCGATCATCGCGCCAAGTTCGCCTTCGGTGCCCAACAGCCGGTTGATTTCCGGGTTGCTGCCAGGTGCGGCCGACAATTCACCGATATTGGCCGAGGTGACGCCATATTCTTCGGCGGCAACCAGCGCGTTCAACGTCCAGCGCACGATGTCGCCCCAGTCGTTGTCGCCGTGGCGAACGAGCGGGCCAAGCGGCTCTTTCGAGATGATTTCGGGCAGGACAACGTGATCACCCGGCACCTCAAAGGTGGCGCGGCTGGCGGCCAGACCCGACGCATCGGTGGTATAGGTGTCACAGGCGCCGGCCAGATACTGCTGGATCGCCTCGGCGTTGGTCTCGATCGGAACCGGCTCATAGCTGATGTTGTTGGCACGGAAGAAATCGGCGAGGTTCAGCTCGGTCGTGGTGCCGGTCTGGATACAGACGGTGGCGCCGTCCAGATCCTTGGCGCTGGTCACGCCCAGGGCCTTGGGCACCATGAAACCTTGACCGTCGTAATAGTTCACACCGATGAAATCGAATTTCAGGTCGGTGTCGCGGCTGAAGGTCCACGTCGTATTGCGGGCCAGCATGTCAATTTCGCCCGAGGCCAACGATGTGAAACGCGTCTTGCCGGTGGTTGGCACAAATTCAACAGCGTCTGCATCGCCCAGCACGGCGGCAGCCACGGCGCGGCAAACGGCCACATCGAACCCCTGCCAACGGCCACTTGCGTCAGGTTCGGAGAACCCGGTCAAACCGGTGGATACGCCGCAGTTCAGTTTGCCGCGCGCCTTCACGTCATCCAGCGTCGCAGCCGCGGCAGCGCCCGCCAAAAGGCTGGTGACTGTCAATGCACCGAGAAATACGGTTTTTTTCATTTTTACCTCTTCCTGATTTTCCCGCCTTCTTGAGGAAAGCGGTTGATCCGGCCCTCCCTGGACCGTTCTTGGTTACGTTAGGTGACAAATGTCAGCGCCACCATAGCACAGCAAGTGTGGGGCGTATCATCACGAAAGGTCAAGGGTCGCATCACAGGAATAGATGAAAAAATAGGCGCTATCTGTTGCGGAAACGCTTTTACGGCGCAGAATTGTGCTTTGCTTCCTGATTCGCCAAGGTCAGGAAAAGATGGGCATGCAGGAACGCCGCCTGCTTCTGGGCGGCCTTTTCGGCTGCCTCGTCGTCAAGGCCCCACTGCCGCGCCTGCCAATCCTCGTCGGTGCGCGACAGTGTCCAACCGGTCTCGGGAGCGATATGCCCCCGCGCCACAGCCAGGCCCAGCACGAAAGATCCCGACAGGCTGACCAGATCATGGAACGCCACGATGTCGAAATCGCCCATTGCCGCCATGACACCGGTCAGGGCAGACAGCGCCAGGGCCGGCTGTGCCACGGGCATCACCCCCGTGGTGACGTTCAACGCCGCGCCATATTCCGCGCGCGCCCAGCCCAGCAGCGGATCCCAGGCGGCCGACTGCGCAGCGATCAGTCCGGCAGGCGCGGGGGCGCGATAGCACAGCAGGTCAGTGCCGCAATAGTCGGCGATCATCGATTCGACCGCTGCACGCTGGGGGGCCACCTTATCCAGCGCGGCATTGGCGCTGCGGGTGTGGGGCATGGTCAGCGGATCAATCTTGCTGTCCTGGGCCAGCCATTCGGCGGCGACGGCCTGCGCAAGGGCCAGTGTGGGCAGGATCAGCGGCGCCTTGGCCGGGGTGCGCACCGGCCGCGTGTCAAGATAAACTGCAAACCCCGCACCCTCGGGCACGCAAGACACATCGGTCCAGAACCGTTTCGCCGCCCACTCGGCCATCAGGTGTCGTCGTCGAACGGATCGGCAGGCACATCCGAGGGCAGCCATTCCAGCTGTTCCCAGGTGCGCGCCATGTGTTCGGGCAAAGGTGCCGTAACGGTCAGCATGGCGCCGGTCACCGGATGCTGGAACGTCAAAGAACGGGCGTGCAGGTGCAACTTGCGCGATATATCGCCGCCCAGTTGCGCGCCCCAGCCATCGCCCATGTTTTCCTGGCCGGACCCACCATATTTGCCGTCGCCGATGATCGGATGCCCGATCTCGGCCATATGCGCGCGCAGCTGGTGCGTGCGGCCCGTCACCGGCACCAGGGCCACCCAGGCCGTGCGCCCGCCAAGGGCCGACAAAACGGCATAATCGGTCACCGCGCGCTTGGCGCCCTCGGTCTTGGCCACCTCGGAGGGGTGGATGCAGATCATCTTTTCCGCCTCACCCCCGGCGCCATGTCCCGGCGCCTTAACCAGACCGTATTTCACCGTGCCCATGCGCGGATGCGGCACCCCGGCGATGGCGGCCCAGTATATCTTGCGCGTGGCGCGGTGGCGCAACGCCTCGGTCAGCCCCTTGGCCGCCATCCGCGTGCGCGCCAGCAGCAGAACCCCCGACGTGTCCTTGTCAAGCCGGTGCACAAGGCGCGGCTTTTCCTCGGCATCGCCTTGCAGCGCCGCCGACAGCCCGTCGATGTGGCGGGTCTGCTTGCTGCCGCCCTGGGTGGGCAGACCGGGCGGTTTGTTCAGCGCGATGATGTGGTCGTCCTGCCAGATCACGCAGTCGCGGATCATCTGCGCATCGGCTTTGGATACCTTTTCGGTGGTGCGATCCACCGCCGGGCCACGTTCAGTTGGCAGCGGCGGCACACGCACCGCCTGCCCCACCGCAAGCCGGGTGGCCGGTTTGACCCGCCCTGAATCAACGCGGATCTCGCCCTTGCGGCACATTTTTTCGATCTGGATCTGGCTGATCTGCGGAAACTTGCGACGAAACCAACGGTCAAGCCGCTGTTCGCCTTCGTCGGTGCCCACCGTGATTGTCTGAACGCCGCTCATGGCCATATCTCCCGCGCCAGCAATACGCCGACAAACAGGGCGCACATCGCCCCGCCAATCGACAGGATAAGATACAATGCCGCACTGCCGATCTGCCCCCGTTCGATCAGGGTGACCGATTCCAGAGAGAATGCGGAAAACGTGGTGTATCCGCCCAAAAGCCCCGTCATCACGAACGGCGACAGATGGCTTATCGAACTGCGCCCGGCCCAGATGACGAAAACCCCCATCAGAAACGAGCCGATCAGGTTCACCGTCAACACACCCAGCGGAAACCCTGACCCGAAGGCGCGCAAAACCACGACACCGGTCAGATACCGCGCCGCCGAACCGATTGCACCCCCAAGGGCCACCTGAAACAGAATTGGAACCATGGCCGGTGCATCCCTCCTTCCCGGGGCGAAGTCAACCGCCCCGCTTGGCCCGCTGGGTGGCAAACCAGGCCAGACGTTTTTTCAGATCCCGCTCGAACCCGCGTTCCACCGGCTGATACAGGTCAGCCCGCGCCATGGTGTCGGGGAAATAGTTCTGCCCGGAAAACCCGTCTTCGGCATCGTGGTCATAGGAATAGCCCGCACCATAGCCCTGCTGTTTCATCAGCGCGGTTGGCGCGTTCAGGATGTGCTTGGGCGGTGGGGCGCTGCCGGTTGCCTTGGCCAGGGCGCGGGCAGCCTTGTAGGCGGCATAGCCGGCGTTGGATTTCGGCGCCAGCGCGAGATAGGTCACAGCCTGCCCCAGCGCCAGTTCGCCTTCCGGGCTGCCCAGACGTTCATAGCTTTGCCAGGCGGTCAGACAGATCTGTTGCGCCTCGGGGTCGGCCAGGCCGATGTCCTCGATCGCCATGCGCAGGATGCGGCGGGCCAGATACCGGGGGTCTTCGCCGCCCTCCAGCATCCGTGCCAACCAATACAATGCGGCGTCGGGATCGGACCCGCGCACCGATTTGTGCAGCGCCGAGACAAGATTGTAATGCCCGTCGCCCGATTTGTCATACTGCGCCGCCCGCCGCGTCAACCGCGCCGTCAGGGTGGCTGTGTCCACAGGCCGGTCGGTTTTCCAGGTCGCCACCTGTTCGATCAGGTTCAGCAGGGCACGCCCATCACCATCCGCCATGGCCAACACTGCCGCCCGCGCGTCAATGTCCAGCGGCAGGGCACGGCCCAGCTCTGACTCGGCCCGGCGCGCCAAAAGCTCAAGATCGCCCGCACCCAGACGTTCAAGCACAAGAACCTGGGCACGCGACAAAAGTGCTGCATTAAGTTCAAATGATGGATTCTCAGTTGTGGCGCCCACCAGCAGAATCGTGCCATCTTCCATGTGCGGCAGAAAGCCGTCCTGCTGTGCCTTGTTGAAGCGGTGGATTTCATCGACGAACAACAGCGTTCCCTTGCCGTTCGCACGCCGGATTTTAGCGGCATCGAAGACCTTGCGCAGGTCTGGTACGCCGGTGAAAATCGCGCTGATCTGTACGAAATGCAGATCCGTCTCATCCGCCAGAAGGCGCGCAATGGTGGTTTTGCCTACGCCGGGTGGCCCCCACAAGACAAGTGACGACAAGGTTCCAGACGCCAACATGGCACCCAACGGTGCCTCGGGCCCCAACACCTGTGCCTGGCCGATCACATCGGACAAGGCGCGCGGGCGCAATCGGTCGGCCAAGGGGCGCGGTGACGTGGATGGGACATCGGGGGTTGAGAACAAATCGGCCATGGCAGCACTTTAGGCCGCATGGTCAAGGGCGGAAAGGCCGATCCTTCGCAGCCGCGCGTCGAAGGCGTAAGCGCGGGGGGGCAGTTTTGCAGCCCCGGTGATGGAAAGCCCCGGTGATGGAACATGCGCGACCCTGGCAGGGGCCGCGCATGGTCAGGCATTCAGTCGTTCGTGAGCGACAGGTCGTAAATCAAGATCAGTGCAGACGTTCCGCAAAGTTCATCGACACCACTTGATTGTTGACGCCCTCAATCTCCATCACGGGGCCCATGGCCGTCATGTCGACCCCGACGCGCCCGGCCCAACGGGGCCAGTTCGCGTTCAACAGCGTGACACAGCTTGTCGCGCCAAGATCACGCGCCGCCTTGGTCAGTTCGAATACCAGCCGCGCATGAACGGCCCGCCGACGATTTGCCGGAACATTATGCGCCACAAACAAACGGCTGCTTTCCCAGACGTGTTCGCCCACAGGTGCCTCTTCATACAGCAGACAGGACGGAATCGTGTCCAGCAACCCGCGCTGTGCATCACGAATCATGTAGGAGTAGATACCACATTTGGCCGTTGTCGGGGTCAGACGATTGCCCGCCATGACCTGACCCAACTCATCATGCACAACAACCCAGCGGCTGGCCGGCGTGTCGTATTGATCGTATTCCATGCCCATCGCCTGAGGCAAATCCCATTTGTTGTGTTCGATGAAGAGCGCGCGCCGTGCGCGAAACATATTGGCGAACAGCTCGCCATGGGCGTGAATGTTGGCGAAGGAAAGAGTGGTGGTCTGCATTTGAGCCTCCAAAACAGAATCTTGGGAACATCCCCAACTTCCATCTAAGGGCGAATTGCATCCAACTTTAACATACCTAAAGTAGATTATTGTCCTTCGCGCGCTGAATCGCCTCGGCGGTGGTGCGGGCCAGTAGACGATCACGCGCCGAAGACAGGCGAAGTTTCAGCGCACTTTCGGAAATGCCCAGAAAATCTGCGGCGGCAGCATGGCGCATCCCGTTGGCAATACACTTCAGCGCCTGTGTCTGTGCCTTGGTCAGGCGTTGCCGCGGGTCACTCATGTCATGCAGAATGCCCACAAGCGCCGCGATCTGTACAATCTCGTCATCCTCGAATTCGCGGTCCGACCGCGCTATGCTGCACACAGTGCGCGATTTGATCGGCCCATGCGATATCGTGGCACCAAAGTTCAGCCCGAATTCGCGGGCCTTCTTGAAAATCCCGAACGGGTCAGGAATGCGCCGATTGCTCCAGCGAGTCGTGCCATTGGTGCTGAACGACCAGGCGGTCATCGGATCGCGCAGCACATAGCCGTTTTCCGTATAATAGTCGATCCACGCGGTGTTATATGTCTGAAGCATCAGCACCGGTGACGTAAAGCGGATGTGCAAAGCAAGGAAATAGCCCGCCTGCGCAAAGGCATCGAGCTTTTTCAATTCATCATCAAACGCGCGCTGCTCGAACATGCAGACCTTCTGCACCAGTACGCTGCAACATATCAATCCACCTGCAACCTAACCGGGCAAAAATCAACATCAGGATACAATCAGCGGGCGATTTTGCCCGCGCCGAGCTGCCAAGGCACAAAAAACCCCGCCGAAGCGGGGGTTTTCAAGATCAAGCTGCGTCTTCCGCCTCGAGTCGCGCGCGGTCGCCGGCACCCTTGGCGTCGGGATCACGATCAACCAGTTCGATGATCGCCATCGGCGCCATGTCACCATACCGGAACCCGGCCTTCAGAACCCGGCAATAGCCGCCCTGCCGTTCAGCATAGCGCGGACCGAGGATGTCGAACAGCTTGACAACATAGGCGTCTTGCTTCAGTTGCGAACCGGCCTGACGACGGGCGTGCAGATCGCCGCGTTTGCCCAGCGTGATCAGCTTGTCGATGATCCGCTTCAGCTCCTTGGCTTTCGGCAGGGTCGTCTTGATCTGCTCGTGTTCGATCAGCGACCCGGCCATGTTGGAAAACAGCGCCTTGCGGTGCTCAGCGGTTCGGTTCAGGCGGCGATAGCCCCGTGCGTGACGCATTTGAAGTCTCCTAATTGTGCTTTGTACGGCGCCCGGATGCGTGTCCGGTGCTTGTTGGGGCGGAATTGCCCAGGGTGGTCGAAGGGTGGGGCGTTGCCCACCCTCCATCTCGTCAAAACTGGTCTTCGAACTTCTTGGCCAGATCCTCGATGTTTTCCGGCGGCCATTCTTCCACGTCCATACCCAGATGCAGCCCCATCACCGACAGCACTTCCTTGATTTCATTCAAAGATTTACGGCCAAAGTTAGGGGTGCGCAGCATCTCGGCTTCGGTTTTCTGGATCAGATCACCGATATAGACGATATTGTCGTTCTTCAGACAATTGGCAGACCGCACCGACAGTTCGAGTTCATCCACTTTCTTCAGCAACAGCGGGTTGAACTCAAGACCGTCGTCGTCAAGGTCGGTGCGGGCCGATTCTGGTTCGTCAAAGTTGACAAAGATCGACAGTTGATCTTGCAAGATCCGCGCCGCATAGGCCACCGCATCATCCGGCGTCACCGATCCGTCCGTTTCCAGCTTGAGCGTCAGCTTGTCATAGTCCAGCACCTGACCTTCACGGGTCGGTTGCACGTCATAGCTGACCTTTTTAACCGGCGAATAAATTGCATCGATCGGCATCAGGCCAATCGGCGCATCCTCGGGGCGGTTCTTGTCGGCGGACACATAGCCCTTGCCGGTGTTGACCGTCAATTCCATGAACAGATCGGCACCATCGTCAAGGTGACAGATGACGTGATCCTTGTTCAGAACCTCGATCCCGTTGGATTCGGAAATATCGCCTGCGGTCACAATCTGCGGGCCGCGGGCGGAAATCGTCACCCGCTTGGGCCCTTCGACTTCCATCTTGATCGCGACGCCCTTCAGATTCAGAACGATGTCTGTGACATCTTCCCGCACCCCGCCGATCGACGAAAACTCGTGCAGCACGTTGTCAATCTGCACACTTGTTATGGCGGCCCCTTGCAGCGACGACATAAGGATGCGGCGCAACGCGTTGCCGAGGGTCAGGCCAAAGCCCCGCTCAAGCGGTTCGGCAATGACGGTTGCCTGACGCTGGCGGTCGTTTCCCGGCTTAACCACCAGCTGCGACGGCTTGATCAGTTCGGCCCAATTCTTGTGGATCATGCGGATCTCCTCAATTCACGTCTGCCGCCCATGTCCCCGGAGGCAGACAACCCGAGGTAAAAATGACATGCGCAGGCCACGGGGAACCATGACCTGCACGCGCTTGGTATGTTTGTCAGACCCGGCGACGCTTGGGCGGGCGACAGCCATTGTGGGCCATCGGTGTCACGTCGCGGATCGAGGTGATGTTGAACCCAACAGCCGCCAGCGCCCGCAACGCGCTTTCGCGGCCCGAACCGGGGCCCTGCACTTCGACTTCCAGCGTCCGCACGCCATGTTCCTGCGCCTTGCGCCCGGCATCTTCGGCCGCCATCTGAGCGGCATAGGGCGTGGATTTGCGCGACCCCTTGAAGCCGCAGGTACCGGCGGACGACCATGCAATGGCGTTGCCCTGCACATCGGAAATCAGAATCTTGGTGTTGTTGAATGAGGAGTTCACATGAGCAACGCCAGCGGCGATGTTCTTGGAGACCTTCTTTTTAACGCGACGATCACGTGCCATTTGTCAGGTCCTCCCTTATTTCTTCTTGCCGGCGATGGCTTTTGCGGGGCCCTTGCGCGTGCGCGCATTGGTATGGGTCCGCTGGCCGCGCACAGGCAGGTTGCGACGGTGACGCAGGCCGCGATAACAGCCGAGATCCATCAAACGCTTGATGTTCATCTGGGTTTCGCGCCGCAGATCCCCTTCAACAGTGTAATTTGCGTCGATATGTTCGCGCAGGGCCAGAACCTCGGCATCGGACAGGTCGTTCACACGACGGGCCAGATCAATACCAACAGATTCGCAGATGGCCTTGGCCGAACTCGGGCCAATTCCGGTGACATAGGTAAGGGCAATCACAACCCGCTTTGCAGTGGGAATGTTTACGCCGGCAATACGTGCCAAGAGGTGTTTTCCTTTTCGTTGCGGGTCCGTAGCGCCAGACCCTTTTTTCACAACGCAAGCCCGAGGCGTCAGATGCCACGGGCTGCATAGCTTGCGGTGATGATGGTTCTGGGCAGCCCCAAATCCGTTGATTCCCTTTCAGGATGGCGTGGGTTACGAGTGTTTCATCGCAAGGTCAACCCCCCCGTGCCGACTAACCCAATGCTGCGGCGATCTCTTTGGCGACCGCATCCATCTCTCCAAGGCCATCAATGGTTTTCAGGTTACCCTTGGCATAGTAATAGCCGATCAGCGGTGACGTCTTCTTGTAATATTCCATCAGACGCTGCTTCAGCGATTCGGCGTTGTCATCGGCCCGCCGTTTGAAATTGCTGCCGCCGCACTTGGCGCATTTGCCATCAGCCGGCTGCGGTTTGGTAATGTCGTTGTAAACCTCGCCACAATCGGCACAGGTTGACCGGGCGGTAATCCGCTCGACCAGCGCCGTATCATCGACCTGCATCTCGATAACCGCATCCAGCGCGCTGCCATGCCTTTCCAGCAGCCTTCCCAAAGCATCGGCCTGCGCCAGCGTACGGGGGAAACCGTCGAAGATGAAGCCGCCACGGTGATCGTCGCTCATCTTCTCTTCGATAAGACCGATTACAATGTCATCCGTAACCAGTTCACCCCGATCCATCACGTCAGCAACAAGTCGGCCCATTTCCGTCCCGCTTGTGCGCGCCTCGCGCAGCATGTCGCCGGTGGACAGCTGGATCATGTTGCGATCTTCGACCAGACGACGTGCCTGGGTGCCTTTGCCTGCCCCCGGCGGCCCGAGAAGAATAATGTTCATCGTCTGGTCGTTCCTTTCCGTCCGCCGCTACGTTTGCGTCCACGCAGTTGTGATTTCTCGATCAGGCCTTCGTACTGGTGCGCCAGCAGGTGCGACTGAACCTGTTGTATCGTGTCCATGGTAACGCTGACAACAATCAGAACACTTGTCCCGCCGAAATAGAACGGAATCGCCAGTTGGCTGCGCAACACCTCGGGCAGCAGGCAAACCGCCGCCAGATAAGCCGAACCCAGCACCAAAAGCCGCGCGACGACATAGTCCAGATATTCCTCGGTCTTCTTCCCGGGACGGATGCCCGGGATGAACCCATTCTGGTTTTGCAGATTTTCGGCGACATCTTCGGTCTTGAAGGCCACGTTGGCCGTGTAGAAGTAAGCGAAGAAAACGATCATCGACGTGAAAAACAGAAAGTACAGCGGCTGTCCGGGGCCAAAGTAAGCAAGAATCGTGCTCATCACCGGGCCGGTCTGGTCGCCGCTGAAGGTTGCCAGTGTCGTGGGTAACAGCAAAAGCGAACTGGCAAAGATCGCCGGGATCACGCCCGCCGGGTTTACCTTGATGGGCAGGTGTGACGACCCGCCGTCATACACTTTCATGCCCACCTGGCGACGCGGATACTGGATGTGGATCTTGCGCAGCGCCCGCTCCATGAACACGACAAAGGCAATCACGGCGATGATCATCACGATCACGCCAACAATCACCAGGGGGCTGATCGCGCCCGACCGGCCGCTGGCAAAGAACTGCGCCAAGGCAGCCGGCACTTCGGCAATGATGCCAACGAAAATGATCAGCGATATGCCGTTGCCAATTCCACGATTGGTGATCTGTTCGCCCAGCCACATCAGAAACATCGTTCCGCCGACAAGCGTGATCACGCAGGACGCCTGGAAATACAGGCCCGGATCGGTCACCAGGCCGCCCGCCTCAAGGCTTTTGGCCAGCCCGAAGGCCTGGAACGTCGCCAGCAGAACCGTGCCGTATCGGGTGTACTGGTTGATCTTCTTGCGGCCCTGTTCGCCTTCTTTTTTCAACTGCTCCAGCTGCGGCACCATCGCCGTCATCAACTGGACGATGATCGAGGCCGAAATATAGGGCATGATCCCGAGGGCAAAGATGCCCATCCGGGAAATCGCGCCGCCGGTGAACATGTTCAAAATGCCACCCAGCCCGGTGGCCGCCTGATCCATGAAGGCGCGCAACTCGGCGCCATCGATGCCGGGTACGGGAATATAGGTGCCAACGCGATAAACGATGAGAAGGCCGAGGGTAAACAGGATGCGCGTGCGCAGCTCGGTCGCCTTTCCGAAGGCACCCCAACTCATGTTCGCGGCCATCTGCTCTGCTGCTGATGCCATTTCGGATCTCTTTCATGCAAACGCCGCGATCTCCGACTTCCCGGATCACGCGGCGCTGGGAAAATACTTTGACAGATGTAGGCGGCCCAAAGGCCACCCACAACCTTTTATTCGCTTGCGGCCGCCGCCTTGACCGTCAGCGCACCGCCGGCCTTTTCAACCGCCTCGATCGCCGCCTTTGACGCGCCGGTGACCGAAATCTGGACCGCACTGGTGATCTCACCCTTGGCCAGCACGCGGATACCGTCCAGCTTGCGCCGCACGACACCGCTGTCGACCAGCTCGGTCTCGGTGATTTCGGCGCCGAGTTTGCCAAGGTCGATGAATTTCTGGATCATGCCCAGATTGATGACAGCATAATCCTTGCGATTCGGCTTATTGAAGCCACGCTTGGGAAGGCGTTGGTACAGCGGCATCTGGCCGCCCTCATACCCCTTGATCGCAACACCCGAACGGGATTTCTGGCCCTTGATGCCGCGTCCGGCCATTTTGCCCGAACCCGAACCCGGGCCACGCGCTACGCGCTTGCGCTTTTTGGTTGCACCGGGATTGTCGTGCAGTTCATTCAGTTTCATGTCGCTTGCTCCTCTTGCCGGACGCGTACCCCCAGCGACGGGAGCGGCACGGCCACGGCTTTGCGTGTGTGGTTGGCGGGTGCCAGCCTGCGCGTCAGGTAGACCAGAGGTCGAACCGGGTCAAGCATCGGTTGCGTCTGTCTGGTTGTGCCCCGTGCTGCGCCCCGAAAACGGCATTCACCGACGCGCAAGGCGCGACGGGCCACGAGGCCTGTCACCGCTTGATGACAGGCGGGCGCAGCACCCGGCCAAGCCGTTTGGCCACGCGCCCGTGCACAGCGGGACCGGGCATCAAAAGCGCCGCCGATGCCTCGGTTTCGGCGCAAAACTTGCCATCCAGCGTCCCTACACCCGAGCGGCCATCAAAGCGGTCTTCCACCAGAGCCGCAATCCTGCCCCGCAACGCGCGGATCATGTCGCGCGTCACGAACAGCGGCCTGCCGTCATCAACGGTTTCCGCCGGATCGTCGGGCGTACGTTCAGACATCCACAGCAAGACGACAGGCTGACCGATCTGGGCCATCAGCAGGTTCATCCGCTGTACCCAGACGCGGCGCAACTCATCGCGGATCAGCGCAAACCGCGCTGCCGAGGTTTGCGACAAACTGACCAACATATGCCCGGTAAAATGGAATTCCGTAAAATCCACCTCGGGGAACACCGCCTTCATCATCGGACTGGCCCGCAGAAACCGGTCATTGCGGCGGGGATGAACGGTGTAAAACCGGTTCGACAGGTTTTGCGCGCCCGTCACCTGAACAACCACCGCGCTGGCCCGGCGACAGGCATCAAGCACCGTTTCATCGTTCAGAAATACATCAACACCTGCGTTGACGCAGCCGAAATTCACGGTTCTCAGTCCCATCTCGTCCTGCAACAGGGCGGGATAGGGGTCTGCCAGATACCGGCCATAGGTTTCAGACCCGCCCAGTACCGCGATGAACTCGCCACTCAGCCGTTGCGCAGGCCCCCGAAACAGCAGTTTTGATCGCCCGTACCTGCATGGCGCATAGTCCAGCGCAGGCCCCGGCATATTTTCATAAGCCATGACTCACCCATTATTTTCACTCACCCGACGCCAGATTGCCTGACAAGAGTGTTCAAACGGCTAAGCCGCGAATTGAAACGATTATGGGCACCATGAAAAACCGCGCCTGATCGAATGGCGGCCTTGATATTGGTGCGGTATGAAAAGACGGCTGGCTGTCTCGCCGCAGATCGGCTCAATATCTTCCGGGGGGCTTCGGTATGTGTTCAAAACCCCAATCTGATTGCGTTCGGCAAACCCAGTTCAAACCTGCCGCGTTCGTTTGCGCACATTTGAGTGGGCGGTGCTGCGCACTGGACGCCACTGCGCAAGTGGCTACAAACAGCACATGAACAGCCAAACCTCCAAACCTCCAGTCCCCGTCCGGTTTCTTGACCGGACAACCCCGCCGCATATCGCAACGCTGATCCTGCTGGCGGGTATTTCGGCACTGGCGATGAACATCTTTCTGCCGTCGCTGCCCGGCATGGCGCGTTATTTCGACACCGATTACGCCACGATGCAACTGGCCGTGGCGTTCTACCTGACCGGCAATGCCGTGCTGCAACTGCTGATCGGCCCGGTCAGTGATCGGTTTGGCCGCCGCCCGGTCATCCTGTTTGGCGGCGGCGTGTTCATCGTGGCCACTGTCGCCTGCATCTATGCCCCCAATGTCGAGGTGTTTCTGGCCTTGCGCGTGGTGCAGGCCATCGTGATTTCGGGCCTCGTGCTGAGCCGGGCGGTGATCCGCGACATGTTTCCGCAGAATCAGGCCGCCTCGATGATCGGCTATGTCACCATGGGAATGGCCGTGGCACCGATGATCGCCCCGGCCATCGGCGGCGCGCTGGACGCGACCTTTGGCTGGCAAGCCAGCTTTTGGGTGCTGGCGGGGCTTGGTGTGCTGGTGCAACTGCTGGTCTGGTATGACCTCGGCGAAACGGCGGCCAAATCAACGTCCAGCCTGGCCGATCAGGTGCGCCAGTATCCCGAACTGCTGACTTCGCGGCGGTTCTGGGGGTATTGCCTGACGGCGGCGTTCACCTCGGGGGCGTTCTTTGCCTATCTTGGCGGCGCGCCCTATGTCGGCAGCGTGGTGTTCGGTATGGATGCCGCGACGCTGGGATTGTTCTTCGGCGCCCCCGCCATCGGTTATATGACCGGCAATTTCATCACCGGGCGATACGCCATGCGCTATGGTATTGATGCGATGGTGTTGGCCGGCGCGCTGTTGTCGGCCGGGGGGCTGACCTTGGCGCTGTTCGTTTTCTTGCTTGGGTTTGGCGGGCCGTTGGCATTTTTCGGGTTCATGATCTTTGTCGGGCTGGGCAATGGCCTGGTCCTGCCCAATGCGACTGCGGGCATGTTGTCGGTGCGCCCGCATCTGGCGGGCTCGGCCAGTGGCCTTGGCGGCGCGATCATGATCGGCGGTGGGGCTGCGCTTTCGGTGCTGGCCGGTATCCTGCTTGAGGGGCGCGGATCGGCCTTGCCGCTGATCATGCTGATGGTGGCCACGGCCGGGCTGTCTTGCCTGTGCGCGGCCTATACCGTGCGCCGCCGCAAGATCGTGACCGGCATCTGAACCCGGCGCCTTGACGCGGCGGCCTCACCGCCCCTCGACAGGCCCTGTTTGCAACGGCTAACCTCGCTTTGCAAACCCAGAGGCACAATATGGCGACACACAAACTCTATGCCGGGGTCAAGCTGCGCGATATTCGCACGCAACTGGCCCTGACGCAAAAGGCCTTTGCGGCCAAGTTGGGTGTATCACTGCCCTATCTCAACCAGATGGAGAACAACCATCGCCCGGTGTCCACCGGCGTGGTTCTGGCCCTGGCCGGTGAATTCGGCTTTGATGTCACCCAGTTTTCAACCGGCGAGGCCGAGCGCGTCGTCGCCGACATGCGCGAGGCGCTGGCAGATCCGGTGTTTGCCGACGATCCGCCGCCGCTTGCCGATCTGCGCCTTGCGGCCAGCAATGCCCCCGCGCTGGCGCGTGCGTTCCTGCACCTGCACCGCAGTTACCGCCAGACCCACGAACGCCTTGCATCGCTGGATGAGGCATTGGGGCGCGACGGCGTAAGGGTACAGCAAAACCCCTGGGAAGAAGTGCGCGATTTCTTTCATTATTGCGACAATTACATCGACGCAGTGGACCGTGCCGCCGAACGCTTTGCCCAGAATGGCGATGCGGCAGGCCGGGCGGTGGACACCCTGCGCGCCCGCGGCATCGACACGGTAACCGCCGACAGCGACCTGTTGCGCAGTTTCGATCCGGTTGCCGGACGGCTGACGTTGTCGGCCCGCGCCACCCCCGCCAGCCGGGCGTTCCAACTGCTGCACCAACTGGCCCTGCTGACCCAGAACGACCTGATCGAGGCGACGCTGGATCTGGCCCGGTTGCAGAGCGCCGAGGCGCGCGCCATCGCCAAACTGGGGCTGGCAAATTACTTTGCCGGCGCCGCCCTGTTGCCCTACGGTGCCTTCCTGAAGGCGGCAATCGAGACACGCCATGATCTGGAACGGTTGTCCGACCAGTTCGGCGCCAGCATCGAACAGGTGGCGCACCGTCTGAGCACCCTGCAACGCCCCGGCGCCAAGGGCGTGCCGTTCTTTTTCGTGCGGGTCGATCAGGCGGGGACGATCACGAAACGCCATTCCGCCACCCAGTTGCAATTCGCCCGCTTCGGCGGTGCCTGTCCGCTGTGGAATGTACACCGCGCCTTTGAAACACCGGGCCGGTTCCTGCGGCAACTGGCGGAAACGCCTGACGGGTTGCGCTATCTCTGCCTCGCGCGCGACGTCAGCAAATCGGGGGGCAGCTTCAACGCGCCGACGCGCCGCTTTGCCATCGGCCTTGGGTGCGAGGTGAAACACGCCCCCGCCCTTGTCTATGCCGACACGCTGGACCTGTCGGGCAATGCGGTGTTCGAACCGATCGGCATTTCCTGCCGGATCTGCGAACGGGTGCGTTGCCACCAACGGTCAGTTCCGCCGCTGGAACGACGGCTGACCATCGACCCCGACCGCCGTGATGTGCTGCCCTATCGGGTGCAGGAATAGGCCGGATGCCGCTTTACCGATGCAGGCCGCCCCTGTAACCCTGGCACAAACAGGGAGGAAACCATGGAACTGACCGGCAGCCGCATTATCAAAGCCGACCGCGCCACCGTCTGGGCGCATCTGAACGATCCCGACACCCTGCGCGCCTGTATTCCCGGCTGTCAGGAATTGTCGGGCAACGCCGAAGACGGGTTCGAGGCCACCGTGAAACAAAAGATCGGCCCGGTCAGCGCCACCTTCAAGGGTGTCGTCGCGCTGTCGGATGTGAACCCGCCCGAAAGTTACCGCATCTCGGGCGAGGGCAAGGGTGGCGTCGCGGGCTTTGCCAAGGGGGGTGCCAATGTGGTGCTGAGCGAGGTCGAGGAAGGCACCGAGCTGTCCTATGTCGCGGATGTGGCGATCGGCGGCAAGCTGGCGCAGCTGGGCAGCCGGCTGATCGACGGGGTGGCGCGCAAGCTGTCCGATGAATTCTTCACCCGGTTCAAGGATCACGTCGAAGGCGGTGCCGAAACCTGACGCGGGTTCAGCCCCGCGTGCCCTGGGCCAGCCGCGCCACCAGCGACCCTTGGGTCACCTGCCCCACCGCGCGCCCCTGATCGCGCACACAGATCGGCGTAGGGTCATCGCTCAACAGCGGCAAAAGCTGTGCAATGGGGGTGGTGGCCGGTGTCATGCGGGTGGTCTCGCCTTGCGCTGGTTCCATCACATCCAGCGCGGTCAGCACCCCCAGCGGGTTCATGTGGGCGACGAAATCGGCCACATGATCATTCGCCGGGTTCTGGAAGATGTCACGCGGCGTGCCATGCTGTACGATGCGCCCGCCGTCCAGAATGGCAATGCGGTTGCCCAGCTTGAACGCCTCGGCCAGATCGTGACTGACAAACAGGATGGTGCGGTTCAGTTTTGCCTGCAACGCCAGCAATTCGTCCTGCAACCGGCTGCGGATCAGCGGATCAAGGGCGGAAAACGGTTCATCCATCAGAAGGATCGGCGCGCGTGTGGCAAAGGCGCGGGCCAGTCCGACACGCTGTTGCATCCCGCCAGACAGATCGCCCACCTTGCGCCCGGCCCAGTCGGACAGACCGACAAGGGCAAGTTGTGCATCCACCCGCGCCATCCGGTCGGCTCTGGCCATGCCGCAAAACTCGAGCCCCAGCCCGACATTCTCGCGCACGCTGCGCCAGGGCAAAAGGCCGAACTGCTGAAACACCATCGACACCGATTCCCGGCGCACCCGGCGCAGATCGGCGGCGTTGGCATGGGTCACGTCACAGAACCAGTCGCCGTCGTCGATGGTCACCCTGCCCCTGCACACCGGGTTCAGCCCGTTCACCGCCCGCAACAGCGTGGATTTGCCCGATCCGGACAACCCCATCAGCACCAGGATTTCGCCGGTTTCCACCGTCAGCGAACAGTCGTGCACGCCCAGAATCTGCCCGGTGGCCGCCTGAATGTCGGCCCGGCTTTGCCCCGCGTCCATCAGAGGCAGAGCGGTTTCCGGGTGATCACCGAACACGATGTTGACATCCTCGAAGAGGACGGCGGCACTCATGTCCGGCGCACCCGCAGCATCCGGTCCAGCATGATCGCCACCACGACGATGACAAAGCCGCTCTCGAAACCCAGCGCCGTGTTCACCTGGTTCAGCGCCCGCACCACCGGCACGCCCAGCCCGTCCGCCCCGACCAGCGCGGCAATCACCACCATCGACAGCGACAACATGATCGTCTGGTTCAGCCCCGCCATGATCTGCGGCACGGCCGAGGGCAGTTCCACCTTCCACAACACCTGGCGCGGTGTCGCACCAAACGCCTGCGCCGCCTCAAGCAACGGCTGCGGCGTGGACGAAATGCCCAGATGTGTCAGGCGGATTGGCGCGGGCAGCACGAAAATGACCGATGCGATCAAACCCGGCACCATGCCGATGCCGAAAAACACGATGGCCGGGATCAGATAGACAAAGGTGGGCAAGGTCTGCATCAGATCCAGCACCGGGCGCAGCGCCTGATACAGGCGCGGGCGGTGGGCCATCACGATGCCGATGGGCACCCCAACCCCCATGCACAGGATGCAGGCCGACAACACGAGGGTCAGCGATTCGGTGGTTTCCTTCCAATAACCCTGGTTCAGGATGAACAGGAACCCAAGGGCGATGCCGACACAGGTTTTCCAACTGCGCTGCAACACCCAGGTCAGCGCCACGAAGGCCCCGATCACGATCAGGGGGTGGGGCGTCTGGAACACCCAGAGGATGGCGTCGATCACCGCTTCCATCGCGTCGGCAAGGCCGTCGAAAAACCACGCGCCGTTGTCTTGCAGCCAATCAAAACCGCGGCGCGCCGTCGCCCCGATGGGAATTTTCGTGCCTGTCAGCCAATCCATCCGCGTTTTCGCCTCGTTTCCCTGCGTTGGGCCAGAATGGCCGCTGCCCGGCCGAATGTGAAGGGCAGACCCGACAGCGACGTGGCGCCGGTTTGGTTACAATCGGTCGCGGGATCGTGCGGAATGGTGTGGTGCGTCCGGGCGCATCCGGCGTCATGATGCGACATATTGCCATGCTCGAAAGGATCAGCCATGCGCCCTCTGTTTATTGCCGCCGCCGTCACCCTGCTCGGCTTGGGCACCGCCCACGCCGAATGCACCGCCGATGTCACCGATGCCTTTGATCTGGAACCGGATGGAATTGTCACACTTTATGCCTGCATCGAAGGTCAGATGGCCCAGCAATACGCCAGCCAGGGCGACAGTGTGGGCAGCCAGTACCGCAACTGGCACGTCAGCTCGACCCGCCCCGCCGTGGCCGGCCCGCATGGCGAACGGTTCTTGCAGACCTTCGCCAATGACATTGCCGCCGAACAATATCTGAAGTTCGAAGAAGAATTCAACGGCATGCCGGTGGGGTCGATCCTGGCCAAGGAAAGCTTTACCCTGAAGAAAGGCAAGGCCGCCGTCGGCCCGTTGTTCATCATGACCAAGCTGGCGCCGGGCGGCGCCCCCGAAGCCGGTGATTGGCGCTATGACGCCCTGCAACCCAACGGCAAGGTGATGGGAATCAAGCAAAGTTACTGTGCCGATTGCCACCTCGGCTATGACTACCGCGACAGTCTGGCCTATCCTATCGAAGAGGTGCGGGTCGGTCAGTAGCCACCACTCAGGGCATTCCAAACAGCGGGTAGCGGTCCAGCAGGTCATACCGCGGCCCGTCCGCGCCCAGGGTTGATTGATAAAGCGCCACGGCGGGCGGCACGAACGCCGGCCAGGCAAAATCGCCATGGGCGGCCAGAAACCGCCCGACGCGGGCCATATCCTCGGGGCTGATTCGGGGCGAAAACCGGACCAGGGTAATGTGCGGCACGAATCGGCGGTGCGGCAGCGCCAGCCCCGCACGCCGGGCCATCGCGGCAATTCTCCTCTGATAGTCCATCAGACCTGGCCCAGTAACCCGCACATGCAAACTGCGCGGCGGATCGGTGCCAAACACATCGGCACCGTGGATTGACAGGCACAGGCGCGGCGGTTGCGCCAACTCCAGCGCCATGTGCAGCTCTTCCAACGCGTCCAGACCCGCGTTCGCGAAAAATGCAAGGGTCAGGTGCATGTCTTCCGGCGGCACAGGACGGCCCGGTGTCAGCCGGCCACTCAGACGGTCCAGACCATCGGCAACGTCATCGGGCAGATCGAGGGCGAGAAAAGCGCGCATAACGAATCAGACCGACGTTTGAAAAACGGCTGTCGGCCCGGCACAGGGCCGACAAGACAGCGCATCAAACACCCCGGCCTACAATCCCAGATAGGCGCGCACGGCAGCTGCGGACGGCTGACCATTCTTTGTTGTCACGCCCTCCAGCCAACCGGTCAGAACACCGGGATAGGCCTTGAGCCACTCCATGGCGGCCACGCGCGGCGCCTTGCCGTCATTCAGGATGTCCCCCATGATCGCATTCTCCATTTCCAGAGAAAACGCCAGGTTCTTCAGCAGGGTGCCAACATTCCTGCACTCTTGGGTAAACCCGGCGCGGGTGTTGGTATACACCGTCGCACCGCCCAGATTGGGCCCGAAGAAATCGTCGCCGCCGGTCAGGTATTCCATTTCGAAGGCGGCATTCATCGGGTGCGGTTCCCAACCCAGGAACACCACGGGTTCGCCCCGGCGGTTGGCACGGGCGACCTGGGCCAACATGCCCTGTTCGCTGGATTCGACCACATCGAACCCGTCCAGCCCAAAGGCCCCCCCGGCGATCATGTCGAGGATCAGGCGGTTGCCGTCATTGCCCGGCTCGATGCCATAGATCTTGCCCTCCAGTGCATTCTTGTGGGCCGCGATGTCATCAAAGCTGTCAATCCCCAGGTCGGCGGCGGTCTTGTTCACGGCCAGGGTGTATTTCGCGCCCTCCAGGTTGGCACGCACGGTATCCACTGTGCCCGCGTCACGATAGGGGGCGATGTCCGCCTCCATCGTCGGCATCCAGTTGCCGAGAAACACGTCGATGTCGTCATTGGCCATCGAGGTATAGGTGACCGGCACGCTCAACAGCTTCACATCGGTGTCATAGCCCAGCGCATCCAGCACAACGGTGGTGGCTGCGGTTGTAGCGGTGATGTCGGTCCAGCCCACGTCGGCAAAGGTGATCGTATCGCAATCGGCCAGCGCTGTGCCGGCCGTGGCAACCAGGGCCAGGGCGGAAAGGGCGGATTTCAGCATCATGTCGTCTCCTTGGTTTTTCTTGATTGACGCGTCAATAAAAAGACACTTAGCCTGTCCGGGCAACCACGGAGACGCAGATGCCCAAGCTCGGGATGCAGCCTATCAGGCGTAAAGCTCTGGTCCAAGCGACGATCGTCGAGATCGGCGCCACCGGGTCATTGGACGTGACCGTGGGCCAGATCGCCCGCCGCGCCGGGATGAGCAGCGCCTTGGCGCACCATTATTTCGGCGGCAAGGATCAGATATTCCTGGCCGCAATGCGCCATATCCTGACGGCCTATGGGCAAACCATACGCGCCGCCCTTGTTGGCGCGACCGATCCGCGAGACCGGCTGAACCGTATCTTGCGGGCCAATTTCGCGCCCGCCAACTTCCGTCCCGAGGTGATCGGGGCCTGGCTGACATTCTACGTCCACGCCCATACGGTGCCGGAGGCAGAGCGCCTTTTGCGGGTGTATCAACGGCGGCTGCGCTCGAACCTGCTGCACGGGTTGCGGCCTTTGTGCGGCGCGCGGGCCGAAGAGGTGGCGTGCCTGCTGGGCGCGCTGATCGACGGGCTGTACCTGCGTACGGCTCTGGGCCAGGGGCCGGATGGCCCCGCCGCCGCCGACCAGGTGTGCGACGTGTTGGACCGGCTGCTGGAGATGCGCCGATGACCCGACCCAACCTCCTGATCTTCATGGTCGATCAGTTGACCGGCACGCTGTTTGCCGATGGCGGGCCTGCCGACTGGCTGCACGCGCCCAATCTGAAACGGCTTGCGGCGCGCTCGGTCCGGTTTGCCAACGCCTATTGCGCCTCGCCGCTGTGCGGTCCGGCGCGGGCCAGCTTCATGACCGGACAACTGCCGTCACGCACCGGGGTGTATGACAACGCGGCACCCTTCGGATCGGACGTGCCCACCTTTGCCCACCACCTGCGGCGCGCCGGCTATCAGACCTGCCTGTCAGGCAAGATGCACTTTGTCGGCCCCGACCAGCTGCACGGGTTCGAACAGCGCCTGACGACCGATATATATCCCGCCGATTTCGGCTGGACACCCGATTACCGACGCCCAGGCGAAAGAATCGACTGGTGGTATCACAACATGGGCAGCGTGAGCGGCGCCGGGGTGGCCGAGATCACCAACCAGATGGAGTATGACGACGACGTGGCCCACCACGCCACCCGCAAGGTCCATGACCTGGCTCGCGGCAAGGACACGCGCCCTTGGTGCCTGACGGTCAGCTTCACCCACCCCCACGATCCCTTCGTCGCGCGCCGCAAATACTGGGATCTGTACGACGCCTGCGACCACCTGCTGCCACGGGTGCCCGCACTTGACTATAGCGCTCAAGACCCCCACGCAAGGCGCATCATCGACGCCAACGACGGACGCCATGCCGCCATCACCGATGATCACATCCGCCGCGCACGCCGCGCCTATTTCGCCAACATTTCCTATCTCGACGCCAAGATCGGCGCGGTTCTGAAAGCGCTCGAAGGCACCCGCCAGGAGGCGACGATCATCTTCACCTCGGACCATGGCGAAATGCTGGGCGAACGCGGGCTGTGGTACAAGATGACCTTTCGCGAAGGCTCGGCACGCATTCCCCTGATGATAGCCGCCCCCGGTTTGCCCGCCGGGTGCCATGACACCCCGGTCAGCGCACTGGACATCTGCCCCACCCTTTGCGATCTCGCGGGCATCGACCCGGCCGAGGTCACCCCCTTCATCGATGGGCAAACTCTGCTGCCGCTGACCCGTGGCATCGCCCGCACCGAACCCGTGGCGATGGAATATGCTGCCGAAGCCTCGCAATCGCCACTGATCGCCCTGCGCGCCGGGCGATACAAATACATCAACTGTGCGCTTGACCCGGAACAGCTGTTCGATCTGGCCACCGACCCGGATGAGGGAACAAACCTCGTGGACAATCCGGCCCATGCCGCAACACTGGACTCCTTCCGCCACGCCGCTGCCGCCCGCTGGGATCTCGAACGGTTCGACGCCAATGTGCGCGCCTCGCAGGCCCGCCGCCGGGTGGTGTACGACGCTCTGCGCCAGGGCCACTTCACCCCTTGGGATCACCAGCCGGTTGAAGACGCCGCCAACCGCTACATGCGCAACCACATGAACTTGAACACCGTCGAAGACATCGCCCGCTTTCCCCGCGACGCATGACCGCTGACTTCTTCTTGCTGAAAATACCAAAAATGACCCATGACGCCCAACCCACCGCCAGCCATTTCATCGACGGCGCCTATGTCGAGGACACGGCGGGCGATCCGATCGACTGTGTCTATCCCGCGACCGGCATGGTCATTGCCCGGGTGCACGCCGCCACCCCCGCCGTCGTCGAACTGGCCCTTGCCGCCGCCACCCGCGCCAAGGCCACATGGGCGGCGATGACCGGCACACAGCGGGGCCGAATCCTGCGCCGCGCCGCCGACATCATGCGCGCGCGCAACCACGATCTGTCTGTGCTGGAAACCCTCGACACCGGTAAACCCTATCAGGAAACCAACGTCGCCGATGCGACCAGCGGCGCCGATGCGCTGGAGTATTTCGGCGGGCTGGCCGGGGCGCTGACCGGCGAACACATCCGGTTGGGCGACGACTGGATTTATACGATCCGCGAACCGCTGGGCCTGTGCATCGGGATCGGCGCCTGGAACTATCCCACCCAGATCGCCTGCTGGAAGGCGGCACCGGCTCTGGCCTGTGGTAACACGATGATCTTCAAACCCTCGCAAACCACCCCGCTCTGTGCCCTGAAGCTGGCCGCGATCCTGACCGAGGCAGGCGCGCCCCCCGGCGTGTTCAACGTGGTCCAGGGAATGGGCGCGGTGGGCGCAGCGCTGGTTGGTGATCCGCGTGTCGCCAAGGTGTCGCTGACCGGATCGGTGGCCACCGGGCGGAGCGTCTATGCCGCCGCCGCCGACGGAATGAAGCATGTGACGATGGAATTGGGCGGCAAATCGCCGCTGATCGTGTTCGATGACGCCGATCTGGAAAACGCGGTGTCGGGCGCCATCCTGGGCAACTTCTATTCCTCGGGACAGGTCTGTTCCAACGGCACCCGGGTGTTCGTGCAGCGCGGGCTGCACGACGCCTTCGTCGCGCGCCTGTGCGACCGGCTGGGCGGCGTCGTCATGGGCGATCCTCTGGACCCGGCCACCAATTTTGGCCCCATGGTAAGCGAACACCAGATGCAGATCGTGCAGGGTTTCATCGCCAAGGGGCAGTCCGAAGGGGCCAACCTGGCCCATGGCGGCACAAGGGCCGACCGCGACGGGTTCTTCCTGCACCCCACCGTGTTCACCGGCGTGACCGACGACATGACCATCGCGCGCGAAGAAATCTTCGGCCCCGTTTTGTCGGTGCTGGCCTTCGACACCGAGGACGAGGTGATGCAGCGCGCCAATGCCACCCCCTATGGCCTGGCCGCCGGCGTGTTTACCCGCGATCTGACCCGCGCCCACCGCGTGGCCCAGCGGTTCGAGGCGGGCACATGTTACATCAACACCTATAACCTGGCCCCGGTCGAGGCGCCGTTTGGCGGCACCAAGATGTCGGGCGTTGGGCGCGAAAACTCGAAACTGGCGATCAATCACTACAGCCAGATGAAATCGGTCTATGTCGCCATGGGCGATGTTGCGGCGCCCTTCTGATGCGGGCTGATTTCGTCATCGTCGGCGCGGGCAGCGCCGGCTGTGCCATGGCGTACCGATTGTCCGAAACCGGCGCCTCGGTCATCGTCATCGAACACGGTGGCTCGGACGCTGGCCCTTTCATTCAGATGCCCGGCGCGCTGTCCTTTCCGATGAACATGGCGCGCTACGACTGGGGTTATCGGTCGGAACCCGAGCCGCATCTGGGCGGCCGCACCATTGCCACCCCGCGCGGCAAGGTGATCGGCGGCTCGTCCAGCATCAACGGCATGGTCTATGTGCGCGGCCACGCGCATGATTTCGACACCTGGGCCGAAATGGGCGCCACCGGCTGGGCCTTTGCCGATGTCCTGCCGTATTACAAACGGATGGAGCATTGGCATGCGGGCGGCCATGGCGGCGATCCGTCCTGGCGCGGTACCGACGGCCCGCTGCACGTCTCGCGGGGCAAGCGTGACAACCCGCTGGTACGCGCCTTCGTGCAGGCCGGAATACAGGCCGGCTATCCATCCACCGACGATTACAACGGCGAACAGCAGGAAGGTTTCGGCCCGATGGAGGCGACGATCTTCCACGGGCGCCGCTGGTCTGCTGCCAATGCATATCTGAAACCGGCGCTGCGGCGGGCGAACTGCACCTTGCTGCGCGCCCTGGCCTGCCGCGTGGTGATCGAAAAGGGCCAGGCGACGGGCGTTGAGGTGCACAAGGGCGGCACCCGGCAGGTGATCCACGCAACGCGCGAGGTGATCCTCGCCGCCTCGTCTCTGAACTCTCCCAAGCTGTTGATGCTGTCGGGCATCGGCCCTGCCGCCCATCTGCGCGGCCATGGCATCGCCGTAATCGCAGACCGCCCCGGCGTCGGCGCAAACCTGCAAGATCATCTGGAACTCTACGTCCAGATGGCCGCGACCCAGCCGGTTTCGCTGTACAAATACTGGAACCTGTTGGGAAAAGCGTATGTCGGAGCGCGCTGGCTGTTCACCGGCACCGGTCCCGGTGCCAGCAACCAGTTTGAAAGCGCCGGCTTCATCCGTAGCCGCGTCGGCATTCCCTACCCCGACATCCAGTACCACTTTCTGCCTATCGCCGTGCGTTATGACGGGCGGGCGGCGGCCCAGGGCCACGGGTTTCAGGCCCATGTCGGCCCGATGCGCAGCAAATCCCGCGGCACCGTCACCCTGCGCAGCCCCGATCCCACAGCCGCCCCGGTGATCCGCTTCAACTACATGTCGCACCCCGACGATTGGGCCGAATTCCGCACGTGCATCCGCCTGACCCGCGAAATCTTTGCCCAGCCCGCCTTTGCGCCTTTCGTGGGACAAGAAATTCAACCGGGTAGCGCCGTGCAAAGCGACGACGCACTGGATGCCACCATCCGCGACCACGCCGAAAGCGCCTATCATCCCTGCGGCACCGCCCGCATGGGCCACGCCAACGATCCCATGGCGGTGGTCGATCCGCTGTGCAGGGTGATCGGCGTCGACAATCTGCGCGTCGCAGACAGCGCTATCTTCCCCCGGATCACCAATGGAAACCTCAACGCGCCCTCGATCATGGTGGGCGAGAAGGCCGCCGATCACATCCTCGGCCGCGCGCCTCTGGCGCCAGAAAATATCCAACCCTGGATGCACCCGAACTGGGAGACTCAGCAAAGATGACCGACCTGGCCACCCGCACCGGCCTGCCCGATGCCCTGCGTCTGCTGGCCCGCGAACTGCCCCGTGACACATGGGAAACGCACCCCAACTGCGACGGCCTGACGCGGTTCTGGATGAAACGTCACCTGATGTTCCGTGACCTGATGAACCGCTTGCAAACCGGCAGCCGCGCCTATCTGGAAAATGCCCTGGACGAACGGCAATTCACCCGCGACACCGGCCGTTTGGCCGGGTTCCTGCTGAACCAGCTGCATGAACACCACGGAATCGAAGATCACCACTATTTTCCCCGGCTGGCCGACCTCGAACCGCGCCTTGCCGCCGGTTTCACCCTGCTGGATGCCGATCACCGGGCGCTGGACGGTCACATACAGGCCCTCGCCGACACCACCAGCAACCTGTTGCGCCGCCCCGGACGTGACACGGCGGGCGTCCTCGACAGCCACCTGTCGCAATTCACCGCCTTCCTCGACCGGCATCTGCTCGACGAAGAAGATCTGGTTGTCCCGGTGATCCTCACCCACGGGGGAATCGGCTGACACCGGGCACAAAAGCCGCCTCATCTCTGGTTTTCCGGAATATCCTCGGGGGCACGCCGCGCGGGGAACAGACAGCCCCTTGCACCGGCTCACAATGGCACATCCGGCACCCGCGCAGCGCGGCGTTTCAGCACCGCCTCGCGCCAGGTCAGGAATGTGACCGAGGCCAGAATCACCCCGCCCCCCAGCACAACCCAGCCATCCAGCGCCTCGCCGAACACCACGACGCCCAGCAGCGTTGCCCAGACCAGTTGCAGAAACGTCACCGGCTGGGTCACGGTGACAGGTGCTGCGCGAAACGCAAGGGTCATGGTGAAATGCCCGCTGGTGGCCAGGACCGCCACGCCGAACAGCCAGGCCAGTTCACGCCCCGTGGGCGTCACCCAATCGGCCAGCGCAAAGGGCGCCAGGGTCAGCGTCACGACAAGCGACAGCATGGCCACCACCACGGCCGGTTCCTGTTCATCCGCCATAACCTTGGCCACCAGATAGCCAATGGCGAACAGAACAGCCGTGCCCAACATCGCCAGATGCCCTGTGTCCAGGTCGCGCACCCCAGGGCGCAGCACGATCAACGCCCCGATCAGTGCCGCGACCACCGCCGCGATTCGCCGGATGGCCAGCTTTTCTCCCAGAAACAGGGCTGCGCCCAGGGTGACATAGACCGGCGACAGGTAATTCATCGCTGTCACCTCGGCGATCGGAATGCGGGTCATCGCAAAGAACCACAGGATCACCCCGATGCCATGCGCAAAACCTCGCAATCCGAACAGCGACAGGGTGCGCCGGTCGAACCGGGCGCGACGCAATGTGCCAAGGATCGGCAGCAGAAACACCAACCCGAGAGCATAGCGCAGGAAGGCCGATTCCGCCGCCGGCAGCCGCCCACCCAGATGTTTCACGATGGCCGTGACACCGACGAACAGAACGCCCGTCACCACCATCCAGAACACGCCCGCCACGGGCCCGCGCACCATCGCATCCCTCATCCCAGGATCAACCCCGCCGCCAGAATCCACATGATACAGCCAATGCCCAGATCCAGCGCGCGCCACGCGCCGGGCCGCGCAAACAGCGGCCGCAACAACCGCGCCCCAAAACCCAGGGCGAAAAAGAACGCGAAAGACGCCGCAATCGCCCCCATGCCGAAGGGCCACCGCTGCCACTGCGCCGCAACGCTGCCCAGCAGCACCACCGTATCGAGATAGACATGCGGGTTCAGCCAGGTCAGCGCAAGACAGGTGACAATGGCGCTGTGCAAACTGCCCTCCTGCGCGCCGGCGGCCGCCTGCAACCGGGCGCCACCGCGCCAGGCGGCCCGAAACGCCAAGGCCCCATAGACCAGCAGGAACGCCGCCCCCGCATAGCGCATCACCGGCGCAATCCACGGCATCGCCGCAATCAGCCAGCCGAACCCCGACACCCCCACCGCAATCAGAACTGCATCGCTGAGCGCACAGGTCAGGCACACGGCAAAGACATGCGCCCCGCGCAAACCCTGGCGCAGCACAAAGGCATTCTGGGCGCCAATCGCCAGAATCAGGGAAAGCCCCAGACCAAACCCGGCCACCGCAGACGGCATCATCGGGCAGACACGCCGCCGCCGCCCGACACCTCTTCTGGGGCAAGAGACCCCCAAATCGCGGCAACCCACACCCGCATCATCCCAGAACACCCCGGCGCAGCAGATTTGCCCCCGTCACCACCAGCACAAGCAGCGTGATCCGCCGAAACCGCCGCTGGTCCAAACGGTCCTGCACCGCAAACCCCAGGGCGATGCCGATGATCGACGGCACCACCAGCGCGAGAGACAAAGGCAGCGTCTGGGCGTTCAGAACGCCGGATTTCAGGTGCGCCAGCGCCAGCGTCACCGCCCCCATGGCATAAACCACGCCCTGCACCCGCATATGTTCGATCCTCGGGGTGTTCAGCGCCGTCAGATAAATCACCGTGGGCGGGCCCCAGACCCCGGATATGCCACCGATCGCCCCGGCAAAGGCCCCGATGCCCAACTCGGCACCCAGACGGTGCCGCGCGGCGATGCGCAATGACCAGCCGGCCAGTTGCGCCAGGGCAAACCCCACCACCGGCAAACCCAGAACCAGATACATCACCCGTGCGGGCAGCAATGTCACCAACTGCGCCGAAAGCGCGATGCACACCATGACCGTGGCAATGAACCGCCAGTGCAGCAGCGCCGAGCCCGCCGCCGCCGCCAACCCGCCGCGCAACGCCTGCCAAAGATTGGTCGCCACCGTCGGCACGATCAGCGCGGCAAGCGCCTGTTCCGGCGGCAAGACCGAGCCCAGCAGCGAAATGATGATCATCGGCATGGCAAAACCCACCACGCCCTTGACGAAACCGCCCAACAACGTCGCCGCGATGACGAATGCCCAGAGGGCCAGTGTGAGTTCCTGCAATTTGCTCTCCGAATGCGCCGCGTTACCTGTATACTGCCACGACACGGCAGGGCCAGCGGCCATTTGGCTGCGTCACTTTCGTTCAAAAGTTGCGCCATAAAAGAAATCTTGTTGCGCGACGAGGGCGGCCGCACTATGTCATGCTGCAACCGCAGAAACCCGGAGAGTTCGATGCCCCACGATGGCCAAGATCTGATCACCGCCGCCACCACACCGGTTCTGGATGGCCTGCTGGGCCTGACCGCCCAAGCCACCGCCGCGCTGGACATCCTTGTCACCCGCGCAACGGATGCGGTGCGCGCCCGGGTCAGCGAAGGCGGCCGGGTGTCGGGCGCGTTGATCGAAACCCATCAGGTGGCGGCCCATGGCCTGGCCTGGCTGGCCACCTATGGCGAGGCGCTGCGCCAGATGCAGGGCTGGGCGGTTGCACTGGACGCACAAGGCAAATTCGGTGAGGTGGAACAGCTGATCCAACAGATCGCCTTTGGCGAGTATCTGGCCCAAGTGCAGGGCGGCCTGCCAATGTCACAAGGCGAAATCCTGCGCCCGCAGGACATGGCCCTGTCCCTGGATGACCAGAAGGCGCTGATGACCCCGGCGGTGATGACCCTGATCGCCCAAGGCAACAGCCAGGCCGCCCGCAGCCGGCTTGTCACCCTGATGCAGGATCAGGCGGCCAACCTGACCGTGGGTGCCAGTGGGCTGGACCATGAGCTTGAGATGATCCGCGAACAGTTCCGCCGCTTTTCCGTCGATCGCGTCGAACCCCACGCCCATGAGTGGCACCTGAAGGATCAGCTGATCCCGATGGAGATCATCACCGAAATGGCCGAGCTGGGCGTGTTCGGCCTGACCATCCCCGAGGAATACGGTGGATTCGGGATGTCTAAGACCAGCATGTGCGTGGTCAGCGAGGAACTGTCGCGCGGCTATATCGGAGTCGGATCGCTGGGCACCCGCAGCGAAATCGCGGCGGAACTGATCCTGTGTGGCGGCACCGAGGCGCAGAAACAGAAATGGCTGCCGGGACTGGCCAGCGCCGAGATCCTGCCCACCGCCGTGTTCACCGAACCCAACACCGGGTCTGATCTGGGTGCGCTGCGCACCCGTGCGGTTCAGGACGGCGCGGATTGGAAGATCACCGGCAACAAGACCTGGATCACCCACGCCGCCCGCACCCATGTGATGACCCTGCTGGCCCGCACCGACCCCGAGACGACGGATTACCGCGGATTGTCGATGTTCCTCGCCGAAAAGACCCCCGGCACCGATGACGCCCCATTCCCCACACCCGGCATGACCGGCGGCGAGATCGAGGTGCTGGGATACCGCGGCATGAAGGAATATGAACTGGCCTTCGACGGCTTCCATGTCGCTGGCGACAACCTGTTGGGCGGGGAAACCGGCAAAGGCTTCAAACAGCTGATGGAGACATTCGAGAGCGCCCGCATCCAGACCGCCGCCCGTGCGATCGGCGTGGCGCAATCGGCGCTGGACGTGTCCACACGCTATGCCCGGGACCGCAAGCAGTTCGGCAAATCGCTGATCGAATTTCCCCGCGTGTCGGGAAAGCTGGCGATGATGGCTGTCGAAATCATGGTGGCGCGGCAGCTGACATATTTCAGCGCCCACCAGAAGGACGATGGCAAGCGCTGTGATCTTGAGGCAGGCATGGCGAAACTGCTGGGCGCGCGGGTGGCCTGGGCCTGTGCCGACAACGGGCTGCAAATCCACGGGGGCAACGGTTTTGCGCTGGAATACAGCATCTCGCGCATCCTGTGCGATGCGCGGATCCTGAACATCTTTGAAGGCGCCGCCGAGATTCAGGCGCAAGTCATCGCACGGCGTTTGCTGGACTGAGGGCAGACCGGGGGCCAGCCCCCGGACCCCCGAGGTACTTCGTGCAAGAAAGAAACCGGCGATTGTGTTTTGCAACAAGGTGCGGCAAGAGATCGGCATGAGACATCTGTTGCTTCTTCTGCTGGTCGCTGCCTGTGCGCCAAGGATAACCGTTTCGGAATATGTGAGTTCTGACGCGGTGTATGTTCTGGATCGTCTGGGCGGTGCGGCCTTTCCGGCGCGTGCGACGATCACCTTCCCTGGGGCCGGCAAGGTGTTGGGCGAGGCGCCCTGCAACCGCTGGTCGGCACCGCAGGCCCTGGAATATCCACTGGTGAAGATCGGCCCGATCCTGAGCACGAAGCGCGCCTGCGATGCACAGGTGCAGGAAACCGCATATTTTGCAGCGCTTGCGAAGATGAAGCGGGTCGAGGCGACAGGCTCGGTCGTGATCCTGAGTGACAATGCCGGAACCGAGATGGTGTTTCGCGCTGAATGATACTCTGCCCGCGTCCGTGATCAGAAATGCCGCGCGAACAGGTCCAACAGGCGTTGCCGTGCAGCAGGCAGCAGACGGTTGCCCAGGGACGGCGCCAGATGGCGGTGCAGAAAATGCCCCGTGGTTTGCAACCCCTGTTGCAATTCGCTGGCCGAGGCGGTGCCCTGACCCAGCAGACACAGCGGCAGAGGCAACAGTTTTTCGGCCCAGTCCCCGGCCCCCTGTCGGCTGACTGCGCGGCCTGTGCGGGGCGAGACATAGGTCAAATCCTCAAAACTGCCGGTGACCGCGCAGGCCGTCAGATCGAGAGCAAATCCGGTTTCGGCAAGCAGCGCCAGTTCCCAGTGCAGATAAGACAGAGGCCAGGCGTCATTTTCACCAAGGCTGTCAAGCAGCGCGATGGAATGGGCGTAAAGTGCCGGATGGGGTTCACGCTCGGGCAGGCAAAAGGCGAGCAGCGCGGTGATGGCGTTCAGCCCGGCCAAGGGAAGGCGTTCAGCCATCAGACCGGCGCGGCTGACCAGGGGTTCGACAGTAAAGGCGCCCAGATGATCCTCAAGCCGGGCGCGCCAGGTCAGGTCAAGCTGGGCCCCCGGTTGCAGGATCGGTGACATCTTGCGCCCTGCCCCGCCGCGCACCACCCCGGCATGGCGGCCATGGGCGGCGGTGAACACCTCGATGATCGCGGCGTTTTCACCGTGGCGGCGCACAGACAGCACGACCCCCTGATCGCGCCAGTCGATCATTCGTCAAGGCCCGGCTCATCCAACAGATGGCGCCCGGCGCGATCTTCAACCTCGACCACCCAGAGGTCGGCGTCAAAGCCACGCTGCCGCGCAATGCTGACGTCCACCGCGCCCTCTGGCCCTTCGGCCAGAACCACCCAGGCGCGGCTGTCGGTCCTCATGTCGAACTGGCGCTGGTATGCTTTCGCCTGCCCGTCCAGCGTGTTCAGCTTGACCAGAACGGCGCCCGCCGTGTCATCGCCATGCGCGACCACAAAGGCCGGAATGTCGGACAGGCGCAGCCGCGCCAGATAGGCATCGACCCAGAACCGCGATGTCAGGCGCGGGGTCAATCGCCGTCCTTGAAGTCCAGCCCGATCTCGGAATAGCGGGCCGCCTCGTCCAACCAGCCGGGGCGCACCTTGACCTGAAGGAACAGATGCACCTTGCGGCCCAGAAACGTCTCAAGCTCGGCACGGGCAGCCTGCGACACGACCTTGATCGTTTCGCCTCCCTTGCCCAGGATGATGCCTTTGTGCCCGTCGCGCTGGACATAGATCAGCTGACCGATACGGACGCTGCTGTCCTTCTTTTCTTCCCAGCTTTCGGTTTCCACCGTCAACTCGTAAGGCAATTCCTGGTGCAACCGCAGGGTCAGCTTTTCGCGGGTCATCTCGGCGGCGATCATCCGCATCGGCAGATCAGCGATCTGATCCGCAGGGTAAAGCCACGGCCCAACCGGCAATTCGCCCGCCAGCCATTTCCGAAGATCTTCGACGCCATAGCCCTTTTCGGCGGAAATCATGAAGGTTTCCGCGAAATCAAACGCTTCGTTCATGCGTTTGGTCAGCGCCAGAAGCACCGGTGCCTCGATCCGGTCGATCTTGTTGATCGCCAGAACCACGGGCCGCCCGGCTGTGTGTTCCGCCAAGCTGTCAAGGATCGCCTGCACTCCCTCGGTCAGCCCGCGATGCGCCTCGATCATCAGCACCACGATGTCGGCATCGCCCGCCCCGCCCCAGGCCGCCTTGACCATCGCCCGGTCCAGCCGGCGCCGCGGCTTGAACAGGCCAGGCGTGTCCACGAACACGATCTGCGCTGTGCCTTCGAGGGCCACGCCACGGATCCGGGCACGGGTTGTCTGCACCTTGTGGGTGACGATCGAAATCTTTGCCCCAACCATCCGGTTCAACAGTGTGGATTTGCCGGCGTTCGGCTCGCCGATCAGGGCCACGAAACCTGCGCGTGTGTCGGTCATGTCTGCTCCATCCGCGCCAGAAGGGCGCTGGCGGCCGCTTGTTCGGCTGCGCGTTTGCTGGTCGCGGTGGCGGTTTCCGCCTCGCCAGACGACAACCGCGCCTCGATGGTGAACACGGGGGCGTGGTCGGGGCCTTCGCGGCCCAGTTCGGTGTAGGCGGGCGGCGGCAGTTTGCGCGCCTGTGCCCATTCCTGAAGGCTGGTCTTGGGATCGCGCGCGTCGCTCTCGACCGTGGCGATGCGGGTCGCCCAGTGTTGCAGGATGACGTCGCGCGCCGCGGAAAACCCACCGTCCAGGTAAACGGCGGCAATCACCGCCTCCATTCCGTCGCCCAGCAGCGCCTCTTTGCGACGCCCCCCCGACAACATTTCCGACCGCCCCAGCTTCAGCACCGCGCCCAGATCCATGTCACGCGCCACGTCGGCACAGGTTTCCTTGCGGACCAAGGCATTGAAACGCGGCGCCAGCTGTCCTTCGGCGGCCGCGGTGTCGGCGCGCAACAGCGCTTCTGCCATCACCAGACCAAGAACCCGGTCGCCCAGAAACTCCAGCCGCTGATTGTCAGGCCGCGTGGCTGACGAGATCGACGCATGGGTGACCGCGCGCACCAACAGATCGGGGGTGGCAAAATTATGCCCCAGACGCCCGCAAAAGGCCAGCAAATCCGCCGACAGCCTCAATCGATCGCCTCAAAAAAACGATCGCTCCGCCAGGTCCAGAAGAACAGCATGGATTTTCCCGCCGAGGAAAAGATCACCCGGTCGGCCCGCCCGATAAGGTTTTCGTATGGCACAAATCCCACGCCCATGGCGTTCTGGCTGACCCGACTGTCGGTCGAATTGTCGCGGTTGTCGCCCATGAAGAAATAGTGTCCCGCCGGAACCGTGTAGACCGGCGTGTCATCCAGACGCGACTGGCGGATGTTCAGGATGTGATGCGACGGTCCATCCGGCAACTGCTCCATAAACCGTGACTTTTCGCAGATGCCCCCCAGGCCCACGCCGGCATTCTCACACTGGGGCAGGTTGCCCACCGGTCCCTGCTGTTCGAACACCTCTTCAAAAGTGCCCGCCGGTGTCTGCACCGCCTCGCGGCCGTTGATAAACAGCACGCCGCCGGTCACCTGCACGGTATCGCCCGGTGTGCCGATCAGCCGCTTGATGAAATCGCTGCCGGTGACCGGGTGACGAAACACCACGACATCCCCGCGCTCGGGCTCTTTGCCAAAGATACGGCCCGAAACCGGGCAAATCGCAAAAGGACAGGAATAGCGGGAATAGCCATAGGCCATCTTGTTGACGAACAGGAAATCACCAACCAGCAGCGTATCCTTCATGCTGCCCGACGGGATCCAGAAAGGCTGAAAAAACAGGGTGCGAAAAACCCCGGCGATCAACAGCGCATAGACCACCGTCTTCACGGTTTCCATGATGCCTTCTTTTTTGTCTGCCATTGCCTGTCCGCCTGTTTCCTGCTGCCCGCGCTACATGAGCGGGCTGGACCGGGGAGTCAAGATTGCGCGCCAGCCAAGTCTGCGCCTCTCTCACCCCTGCCGATCTTTGGTTTCACAAATATCCCGGAGTGAACCGCGTCAGTCGGGACGCGCCTCGATCACCACAAAGGCCTGGGCCCATGGCCGATCGTCCGTCAGCGTGACATGGATCACCGCCATGTGGCCCTGCGGCGTCATCGCAGCCAGGCGTTCAGCCGCCCAGCCGGTCAGCGCCATCACCGGCTGGCCGCTGTGCAGATTCGTCACGGCCATGTCGCGCCACGCGATCCCCATGCGCAGACCAGTGCCCAGCGCCTTGGAACAGGCCTCTTTCGCAGCCCAGCGTTTGGCAAGGGTCGCGGCCTCGTCAGGGCGGCGGGCCGCCTTGCGCTGTTCCACATCGGTGAAGACCCGGTTGCGAAACCGATCCCCGTGGCGCGCCAGAACGGCGGCAATCCGGTCGATATTGGCGAGGTCGGTTCCGATACCCAGGATCATCGCAGCCTCATGCCCGCGCGGCATCCATCCGGCGGCGCATCTCGGCCATGGCAGCGGGCAGGCCGGTGAACACCGCTTCACCGATCAGGAAATGCCCGATGTTCAGTTCGCGCACCTCGGGAAAGGCCGCCACCGGCCCCACGCTGCCATAGGTCAGCCCGTGGCCCACATGCACCTCAAGCCCCAGAGCATGGGCAAAGGCGGCCATGTCGCGCAGGCGGACCAGTTCTGCGTCGCGCGCATCCTGTTGACCGGCGTCGTGGAAATCGCAATAGGCGCCCGAATGCAGTTCGACAACCGCCGCACCCACGGCGTACGACGCTTCGATCTGGGCCCGGTCAGGGGCCACGAACAGCGACACACGACAGCCGGCGTCCTTCAGCGGTGCGATGAAATCGCGCAGGTGGTGTTGGTCTGCGGCCACCTCAAGTCCACCTTCCGTGGTCCGCTCCTCACGCTTTTCGGGTACGATGCAAACGGCATGGGGGCGGTGCCGCAGGGCAATCGCCTGCATCTCGTCGGTGGCGGCCATTTCAAGGTTCAGCGGGATCGTCAGCGCATCGACCAGCGCGTCGATGTCGGCGTCACGGATGTGGCGGCGATCTTCGCGCAGGTGGGCGGTGATGCCATCGGCCCCCGCCGCCTGTGCCAGCAGCGCGGCGCGCAACGGGTCCGGCGCGACGCCGCCGCGGGCATTGCGCAGGGTCGCCACGTGATCAATGTTGACGCCCAGACGCAGGCGGGGGGTAAGGTGGCTCATGGCGGGCGGTATCCTTTTGTCAGCGGGCGCCGGTCTTGCCGGTCTGGATCTTGGCCGCGTCGATTATTGCGCGGCGTTTGGCGAATTTCTTCTTCAACCGCTTGATGCGGGCCTTCTGATAGGCCGTGATCAGCGGCCGGGATGCAAAATAAGCGACAAAACCGGCCAGTATGCCCGGCGCGATCCCGCCCACCAGATAGGGCAGAAAGACGTGATCGAAGAATTCGCTCAGTTTGTGCCAAAGCACCGGGTCGGACGTGAACATGGCCCGGAGGTTGTTCCAAATCTCCAGCGACGCGTAGGAAAACGCCGACACCACCGACGGGTGCGACACTTCGGGCCCCGCGACGCCCAACATCCAGCTGCCCAGCTTCACCGACAGCGTGGCGATGATCGGAAAGGTGATCGGATTGCCCACAAAGGTGCCCAGCACCGCCGCCAGGATATTGCCGCGCAACATCCACGCAATCAGGGCAGCCGCCACGAAATGAAAACCGAACAACGGCGTGAAGCTGACAAAAACCCCGGCCGCGATGCCGCGGCTGATCTTGTGGGCCGGATCGGGCAAACGGCGCAGCCGGTGCACAATATATTGCGCCGCACGCCACCAGCCCCCCCGCGGATAGAAAAACTCCGCGATGGCCTGAAAATAGGAACGTTGCGTGCGTCGTTTGAACACCACGGCGTGTCTGGTCCTCTTGCCTCAGGGTTTGCGTGTCAGATCGCGGTGACGGCGGATGGTGGCGACATCGCTGTCGGCTTCCAGCGCCAGACGCACGGCATGCATCTGTTCTACATCCCTCAGATCTATATCAATAATGAGGCGATAAAAGTCCTGTTTTCTGTTGCTGAAGTGCAGATCCGAAATATTCGCCTTCTGTTCTCCGATCAAGGTGCATAATCGCCCCAGAACGCCGGCGTCGTTGCTGATGGTCATGTCGAAAGACACGGTGTGCACAGCGGCGTGGGGGCCGGAATGCCACGTCAGATCAACCCAGCGGTCGGTTTCATCCTCAAGTTCGGCCAGGGCCGGACAGTCGATCTTGTGGATCACCACGCCTTTGCCGCGATAGGTGATGCCGACGATCCGTTCACCCGGCACCGGCTGGCAACAATCGGCGCGGCGGAACGTCTGGTTGGCCGACAGGCCGACGATGGCGCGGCTGGGCTCGATCACCTCGCCGGGCTTGATGACCAATTCGGGGTACAGCACCTGAACCACCTTGCGCGCGTTCAACTCGGCCGAACCGAGCCGCGCCAGCAAGGTATCGCTGTCCTTCAGGCCCAGCCGGTGGGCGGCGGTGGTCAGCGCGCGGTCGCTCATCCGTTTGCCCACATGGTCAAACGCGACTCGGGCCAGTTCCAGCCCCAGCTTGATGAATCGGGCGCGGTCTTCTTCGCGCAGCGACCTGCGGATCGCGGTTTTTGCGCGTCCTGTCGCCACGATGTCGATCCAGGTGGATTGCGGCCGCTGGCCCTCGGCTGTCATGATTTCAACGGACTGGCCATTCTTCAGCCGGGTCCACAGCGGCACGCGGATCGCATCCACCTTGGCACCGACACAGGAATCGCCGATCCGGGTGTGGATTGCATAGGCGAAATCCAAAGGTGTCGCGCCGCGGGGCAGCTTCACCACCTCGCCCTTGGGGGTAAAACAGAATACCTGGTCCTGATACATCTCAAGTTTGACCGCTTCGAGAAAATCCTCGTGATCCTCGGAACTGTCCAGCCGTTCGGTCAGCGAGGCGATCCATTTCACCGGGTCCACGGCGAACGGGTTTTCCACCCGCACGCCATCCCGGTACGACCAATGGGCGGCCACGCCGGTTTCGGCCACCTCGTGCATCTGCCGTGTGCGGATCTGCACCTCGACGCGCTTGCCATCGCGCCCGGATACGGTGGTGTGGATGCTGCGATAACCGTTTGATTTCGGCTGGCTGATGTAATCCTTGAACCGCCCCGGCACGGCGCGCCAGCGTTGGTGGATCAGGCCCAGGATGACATAGCATTCGATTTCAGAACTACAGATCACCCGAAACCCGTAGATGTCGGACAGGCGGGAAAAGGACAGCTCCTTTTCTTCCATCTTGCGCCAGATCGAGTAAGGCTTCTTGGCCCGGCCCAGCACCTGCGCCTCGATCTTGGCCTTGGCCAGCTCATGCTGGATGTCGCCGGTGATCTTGTGGATCACATCGCCGGTCTCGCGTTGCAGGGTGATGAAACGGCGGATGATGCTGGTGCGCCCTTCGGGATTCAGCACCTGAAACGCGAGGTCCTCAAGCTCGTCGCGCATCCATTGCATCCCCATGCGGCCGGCAAGGGCGGCGAAGATGTCCATGGTTTCGCGGGCCTTCTGGGCCTGCTTTTCGGGCCGCATGGATTTGATCGTGCGCATGTTGTGCAACCGGTCGGCCAGTTTCACCAGAATCACCCGCAGATCCTTGGACATGGCCATGAACAGCTTGCGGAAATTTTCCGCCTGTTTCGTCTCGGAACTGTTCAGTTGCAGATTGGTCAGCTTGGTGACGCCATCGACCAGTTCGGCGATGTCGGTGCCGAACTGGCGCTGCACCTCGGCAAAGGTCGATTTGGTGTCTTCGATGGTGTCATGCAGCAGGGCGGTTGCGATGGTGGCATCGTCCAGCCGCATCTCGGCCAGGATACAGGCCACGGCCACCGGATGGGTAAAATAAGGTTCGCCCGAATGGCGAAACTGGCCTTCGTGCATCGCCCGGCCATAATCATAGGCCGCGGCGATGAGCTTGGCATCGGTCTTTGGGTTATAGGCGCGGACCAGGCCGATCAGGTCTTGGGCTGTGGTCATCCGGTCCGCCATGTGCGCGCGTTGCGCGATTAGTGCTGCCCTTGGGCTTCCATGAGGGCGCGCAGCAGTTTTTCTTCGCTCATGTCGTTTTCGGCAGGCTTGTCCGGCGCACCGCCGCCCATCAACAACGCCATGGAATCCTCTTCCGGCTCGTCCACCTCGATCTGGGTCTGGTGCGATTCGATCATCCGCTCGCGCAGATCATCGGCCAACTGGGTTTCGTCCGCAATTTCGCGCAGGGACACAACCGGGTTCTTGTCGTTGTCGCGGTCCACGGTCACCGGGCTGCCGGCGGTGATTTCGCGGGCGCGGTGGGCGGCCAGCATTACCAGTTCGAACCGGTTTGGAACCTTGTCAACGCAGTCTTCTACCGTCACGCGGGCCATTGGGATCTCCAGTCTGGAAAGGATGCCTGAACCGCCTTCATAGGGATGTTGAAAAGGCTTGACAACCACAAACGCCCGCCAACTTCATGAAGCGGCCGGTCGAACTGCGCTGTGATCGGCGTCGGGGAGCGTTGCGGCCATCTGCGCCACCGTCAGGCCCAGCACCGGATGCCGCCATTGCGGCGCGATGTCCAGCCACGGCACCAGCACGAAGGCCCGTTCATGCAATCTCGGGTGCGGCAGGATCAGGACGTCGGGCGCGCGCAACACCTGCTGTTCCGGCGCAAGATCCATCCAGTAGCGAAGTGTCGCAACGTCAGGCAGCACCAGATCGCCTTGGGCCAGCAGATCCAGATCCATCGTGCGACGGCCCCAACGCTGCACCCGTGCCCGGCCCATGGCGGTTTCGATCTTATGCAGCCGGGTCAGCAGATCGTCGGGCGCGAGGGCGGTGTCAAAGCGAGCAACCGCGTTCACATAATCCGGCCCCGTGCCCGCCGGAAAGCACGGGGTGTGAAACAATCTGCTGTGGCGCACCAGACGACAGTCGGGACTGTCGAGGCCCATGATCGCCTGATTGACCGCCTCGGCAAGGGTTTTACCCGCCAGGGCGACATTCGCACCAAATGCCACGAACGCGGCGTCGGCGTGGATGTCGCTGCGGGGTGCTTGCGTCACGGCGTAAATACCTTATGTAGAATTTGTGTCACGCTGCGCGTACCACCCCATGCTCACGAAAACCAGCGCAGTGACCTTTATAAGGATCCTATTTCATGTTTTACCGGGACGAACGGCTGGCGCTGTTCATCGATGGTTCAAACCTGTACGCCGCCGCGAAAGCGCTGGGTTTCGACATCGACTACAAATTGCTGAGGCAAGAATTCATGCGCCGCGGCAGGATGTTGCGCGCGTTTTACTATACGGCACTGCTGGAGAATGACGAGTATTCGCCGATCCGGCCGCTGGTGGACTGGCTGCATTACAACGGCTACACGATGGTCACCAAGGCGGCCAAGGAATACACCGACAGCCAGGGCCGCCGCAAGGTCAAGGGCAACATGGACATCGAACTGGCCGTTGACGCCATGGAACTGGCGCCGCGGGTCGATCACATTGTGTTGTTCTCGGGCGATGGCGATTTCCGTCCGTTGGTGGAAAGCCTGCAACGCAGCGGCGTTCGTGTGTCGGTCGTGTCAACCATCCGCAGCCATCCGCCAATGATCGCTGACGACCTGCGCCGTCAGGCCGACAATTTCATTGAACTGGACGAGCTGCGCGATGTGATCGGCCGCCCCCCCCGCGAACCGCGCGAGGACGACCATGAGCTGCGCGAAATGGTGGGCGAATAACATCGCGCCGCCACCCGGCGCATATTCCGGCCGGTGATGGGCGGACTTGTGGCGATGTTTGCGGCGGCCTTTGCTGCCGCAACACTCTTGCCTTTTCCATCGGAAATTCTGTTCACCGCGTTGCAGGTGCAAGGCGGTGCGCCACTTGTCGTGTTGATTGCCGTGGCAAGCCTCGGCAACACCTTGGGGTCGCTGGTGAATTTCGCCATCGGCTGGCAGGTCACGCGGTTTTCCGGGCGCCGCTGGTTTCCGGCAACGCCCGAACAGATGCGCCGCGCCGAGGCGTGGTTTGCCCGTTGGGGGGTCTGGGCGCTGTTGCTGTCCTGGGCGCCGATGGGCGATGCGATAACGCTTGTTTCCGGCATCATGCGCACACCGGTGTGGCTGTTTGTCGCGTTGGTGGGTCTGGCCAAAACGGCGCGATATGTTGTGCTGGGGGCGCTGACATCGGGCGTTCTGTCGATATAAGTACCGTGGCGGGGGCTGGACGGCGCGGCAGTCCTTGCGTACCTCTTGACCGACACTGCCCGGGAAGGATGCCATGACAAAGCCGCCTCTTGTCGTCTATCTGGCCGCGCCACGCGGATTTTGCGCCGGTGTGGACCGGGCCATCAAGATCGTCGAAATGGCGATCGAAAAATGGGGGGCGCCGGTGTTTGTGCGGCATGAAATCGTGCACAACAAATTCGTGGTGGATGGGCTGCGCGCCAAGGGTGCCGTGTTTGTCGAGGATCTCGACGATTGCCCGCAAGACCGCCCGGTGATCTTTTCCGCCCATGGCGTACCAAAATCCGTGCCTGCCGCCGCCGAGGCGCGAAAGTTGCTTTTCGTTGATGCCACCTGCCCCTTGGTCAGCAAGGTTCACATCGAGGCGGCGCGCCACCACGACAACGGGTTGCAAATGGTGATGATCGGCCATGCCGGCCACCCCGAAACGCTGGGCACCATGGGCCAACTGCCCGAGGGCGAGGTGCTGTTGGTCGAAACCGTGCAGGACGTGGCGCAAATCACCCCGCGCGATCCCGCCAAGCTGGCCTTCATCACCCAGACCACCCTGTCGGTGGATGACACGGCAGGCATCGTCGCGGCGCTGAAGGCGCGGTTTCCCGCCATCGTCGGCCCCCACAAGGAAGACATCTGCTATGCCACCACCAACCGGCAAGAGGCGGTCAAGGCCATGGCGCCGCGCTGTGACGCCATGCTGGTGATCGGCGCGCCAAATTCGTCGAACTCGAAACGCCTGGTCGAGGTGGGCCGCACGGCGGGCTGTTCCTATGCGCAACTGGTGCAGCGGGCCGACGACATCGACTGGCGCGCGCTGGACGGCATCACCAGCATCGGCATCACCGCCGGCGCCAGCGCCCCCGAGGTGTTGGTGAACGAGGTGATCGACGCCTTCCGCGCCCGCTTCGACGTGACCGTGCAACCGGTGGAAACCGCCGTTGAAAACGTCGAGTTCAAGGTGCCAAGGGTGCTGCGCGAACCGGCCTGAAACCAGCCTCGCCAAGCACCCCTTCGCTGCAACCCGACGCAACAGGATCAGGCCCCGATGCTCCGCACACCAATTCCCACCGCGCCTCTGGTTCTCGGCCTTGCCGGGCTGATTCCGTTCGTCTGGGGGGCCTTGTGCGTGATCTTTCCCGATCTGGCCACCTGGGGTGCGCGGATGATCGGGCCGCGCTTCGTCGGGCCCTATGTGCAGCTGGCCTATGGCACGGTGATCCTGTCTTTCATGTCAGGCGTGCTGTGGGGCTTTGCCGCCCGCGCCAGAGGCGCGGTGGCGGCCACCGGTTATGCCCTGTCGGTGTTACCCGCGCTGTGGGCGTTCTTTTTCGTCGGTGGCGGGCCGGTATCGGCGACGATATATCTGATGTTCGGTTTTGCCGGTCTGCTGGCGCTGGATCTCATGTTCTGGCGTCAGGATCTGGCGCCGGGGTGGTGGATGAACCTGCGGGTGATCCTGACGGTGGTGGTTCTGGGCTGTCTGTCAGTCACGCTGATCTGACCCATCACCTCTGGCTCATCGCCGCGCCCTGCGGTATGGGCCCCGAACCGGACACAGGATTGACCAATGCCCCATCTCTTTGCCTATACCGATGGCGCGTGCAGCGGCAATCCCGGCCCCGGCGGCTGGGGTGCCCTGCTGATTGCGCGCGACGGTGCCGCCATTGTGAAACAGCGCGAGTTGCACGGCGGCGAACGCGACACCACCAACAACCGGATGGAGCTTTTGGCGGCGATCAGCGCGCTCGAATCGCTGTCGCGGCCCAGCGAAATCACCATCATCACCGACAGTGCCTATGTGAAAAACGGCGTGACCAGCTGGATTCACGGCTGGAAACGCAACGGCTGGCGCACCTCGCAGAAAAAGCCCGTGAAAAACGAAGACCTGTGGCGCCGGATAGACGAGGCGCAGAAGCGGCACAAAGTGACCTGGGAATGGGTCAAGGGCCACGCCGGCCACCCCGAAAACGAACGCGCCGATGAATTGGCCCGCGCCGGAATGGCTCCCTTCAAACCGGGGAAATAGACACCTCATAGCAACGGCCTTGATCCGTGACTTTCGCGGGGTTCCATTGGAGCCGCGGCGATGACGCACCTTCATCGAAGGATGTAGGCTTGTCTGGCGGTTGCGCTCACCCGGGCGGATTTGTCGGCGCGGGACCAGCGGCGCCAAAGACGGACGACGCGAAGGCGGTACGGCGCTTGCTGGCGCTTGCGCTGGATAAAGCCGCAATCGAGAACATGGCTTCGGCTTTTGATGGCAAGATACCCGCCGAGCCGCCGATTTCTGAGAGCCTGATTTGAAACTAATTGAGTGAGTTCCGCAGGTTGTGATTCTGTTCGGTTGCGAAGCAGAACGGAGATCACGATGGCCTGGGCCGAACTCACCCGCCGCCAAGATGCCCGAGCGGGCAACAGATATGCAAGCGATTTGACCGCCGCGGAATGGGCGGTGATCGCGCCTTTGATGCCGCCAGTCAGGGCAACCGGCCGGCCCCGCAGGACGCATTTGCGCGATACGTTCGACGCGCCCCTCTATATCGCGACGGCCGGTTGCCAATGGCGTATGCCGCCCAACGACTATCGGCCGGTTTCCACGGCGCGGGGCCATTTCTACGCCTGGCGCAATGGCGATGTGCCGGAAACGACCAAACGCCCGTCAGAGAGCCCCGCGAAGCAGTCCCGACGAGTAAGGCCAACACAAGGCTTTGAAACAAGGTTCAATTACGGAAACCCGTTGACGTGAAGCTTGACATGTAAGCTGCATCACCGGTATACTTTCCTTTACCGGAATGATGGCCTGTCTCTTGCCGCCACATGGCGTCAAGAGACAGGCGTGATTATTAATATTCTGGCGGGAGTTGTTACAGGGGAGTGACTAATGTCAATCGGGAAAATGTGGAGCGGTGGCCGCACAGCGGTGCTGGCCGGTGCCGCACTGGCAGCCAGCGCACTTTGTGCCATGGCAAGCGATAACGGGCTGCAGGAGCACGGGCAAAATCAGCAGATGTTTGTCCACGGTGCACCGCAGGTGGCATCGCTGGAATGGACGCTGGCGGCGGGTGGCCGGATTTACGACAACTGGTGGGAGGCGCTGGACCGGGACGAGCCCGAGGGCACCAACCCTGCCTATCCCGCCAGCGCCAAACAAGAGGGCGAAGGCACCTGGCGTTGCAAGGAATGTCATGGCTGGGATTATCAGGGCGCCGAGGGCATTTATCGCAAAGGCAGCCACTTTACCGGGATCAAGGGCATCATGGGGGCAAGCGGCCTGCCGCCCGAATCCTTGATGGCCACGCTGCGCGATGCCAATCATCCGTACACCAAGGACATGATCACCGACGAAGAAATGCTGCGGGTTGCCACCTTTGTCAGCAAGGGCCTGACCGACATGCGCGTCTTCATCGACTATGAGACCCGCAAGGTGATCCAGGGTTCCGGCGATTTCGAACGCGGGCGCGGGATTTTCCAGACGACATGCGCCGCCTGTCACGGGTTTGATGGACGTGCGTTGGATTGGGGCTCGGGCGACGGGCACAATTATGTTGGCACCGAGGCCGCGGACCTGCCCGATGAGGTGTACAACAAGATCGCAAATGCCCATCCGGGTGCGGCCATGATCAACACCCGCGCGTTTTCAATCGAGGACCGGATCAGCGTGATGAACTATATCGCCACGCTGCCCACCGGCATCGACGACTGAAAACCATGGCCCTTTGACCTGAAGGGTCGGCAACCAAACAGCCGGGCGATGAGGAAACCGTTTTCGTCGCCCGGACCTTGGAAAAGCAGATGCCGCACACCGGGAAACAGCCAGCCCAAGCCGCCCAGGCGAACGGCGAAAACGGCGCGCCGTCCCGTCGTCAAACCATCATCCAACCGAAATGAAACTGTCACATTACAGATGTACGGGTCGCCCTGTACCGAATGTCTGAAGGGACAAGTGACATGTTCAAGACCGCGACGACAACCATCGCAATCCTGCTGACCGGCTCAACCGCCATGGCGCAGACCGAGATCAGCTGGTGGCACGGCATGGGCGGCCGCAACGGCGAGGTGATCAACGAGATCTCGCAGAAATTCAACGAAGCACAGAGCGAATGCCGCCTGACCCCGGTGTCGCGCGGCACCTATGAGGAAGCGTTGTCGTCCGGCATCGCCGCATTCCGTTCGGGCGAACAGCCGAACATCCTGCAAGTGTTCGACGCCGGCGCCGCGACGATAATCGCCGCCAAGGGCGCGACCATTGCCGCTGAAGACCTGATCACCGCTGCGGGTGAAACATTCGACCGCGACGCTTTCATTGCCGGTGTGCGCAACTTCTATGCCGACAGCGAAGGCAAGTTCATCGGGATGCCGTTCAACTCGTCGGCGCCGATCCTGTATTACAACACCGAAGCCTTTGAAAAGGCGGGCGTCACAGCGCCGAAAACCTGGGAAGACTTCGAAAAGATCGCGCCCGCGCTGAAAGAAGCCGGTTACCTGCCGCTGACCGCGTCGCAACTGACCTGGATGATGGTCGAAAACTTCAAATCCCGGAACAACCAGCAGTTCGCAACCAACAACAACGGCTATGATGCCGTTGGCGGCACCGAGCTGATCGTCAATGACGAAAACCAGGTGATGATGTTCGAAAAGCTGAAGGAATGGGCCGACAATGGTCTGTTCGGGTTCTACGGCGCGGGCTGGGCCGACAACCTGAAGCCGTTCGAGCAGGGCGAATCCGCGATGTGGATCGGCTCCTCCGGGTCGTTCGGTGGCCTTCAGCAATCCGCCGATTTCGATTTTTCGGCCGTCTATATGCCCTATTGGGATGCGATCAAAGGCGCGGGCACGCAAAGCTTTATCGGCGGTGCCGCCCTGTTCGCGATGTCCGGCAAGCCGGAAGAGGAAAACACCTGCACCGCGCGGTTCTTCACCTTCCTTACCTCACCCGAAACCCAGGTGTTCTATCACAAGGCGACCGGCTATGTGCCGATCACCGAGGCCGCCTATGAACTGGCCAAAAGCCAGGGCTATTACGAAGAAAAGCCGGTGGCCGAGGTTGGTATTCAACAGCTGATGTTGCAGGGCGGCGATTGGTCGAAAGGCTATCGGATGGGGTTCTATCCGCAGATCCGCACAGTGATGGAGCGTGAATTCAACCGCATCTTTTCAGGTGAGGTCAGCGTGAAAGACGCGTTCCAGATCATCGAGGATGAAGGCAACCAGCTGTTGGCGCGGTTTGCCAAGACGGCTGGCTGACGCCTCTGCTGCCTGAACGGCGGGGGTCCGGGCACAGGTCCGGGCCCCCGCTTGCCATTGGGATTGCACGCGCCGGGGTGCCGCCCCGGTGGCCGCCCTCCCCTCACCACAGATCGGGTTGCCAAGTGACCGACACAACCATCCGCCCCGTCGCCGCCGACCGTGCGCTGCTTTCCCGGCTGCGCGCCTGGTACAGCGCCGAAACCCCGAACCCCGCCAAGCGGGTACAGTTCAACCGCCCGTTCACGCCGTGGCTGTTCCTGCTGCCGCAGCTTGCCGTCGTGGTGATCTTTTTCTACTGGCCGTCGGTCCAGGCTGTCACCTCGTCATTCTACATCGAAGATCCGTTCGGTTTTGGCGCGACCTTCGTCGGCATGGAAAATTATACCGACGCGGTGAGTTCCAGCCAGTATGCCGGCACCGCCTTTTTCACCGCCTTTTTCTGCGTCGTGGTAACCGCGCTGTCGCTGGGCATCGGGCTGCTGCTGGCGGTCAAGGCAGACAAGGTGATCCGCGGCGCGGCCACTTACAAGACATTGCTGATTTCCGTCTATGCCATTGCGCCGCCGGTGGCCGGCCTGATCGGGATGATGTTCTTTGACATGCACATCGGCCCGCTGACCGATATCGCGGCGTTCTTCGGTCATGACCTGCGGGTCGGGATCGACTACTGGGATACCGTATTTGCGGTAACGATCATTTCGGTGTGGAAGCAGATCCCGTACAACTTCATCTTCTTCCTCTCCGGTCTGCAATCCGTGCCGGTGTCGGTGCGCGAGGCGGCACTGATTGACGCAAAATCGGGTTGGCGTCGGTTCATGGATGTGACGCTGCCGCTGCTGGCGCCCACCGCGTTCTTCCTGTTGGTGATCAACATCACCTATGCCATGTTCGACACCTTCCCGATCTTCGACGTGGTGGTGAAGGACAAGCCGGCGAACAACCCGATCACGCTGGTGTACAAGGTGTATCTGGATGGGTTCAAGGGCAACGACATCGGCGGATCATCAGCGCAATCGGTTATCCTGATGGTGGTGGTGGCGGCGTTGACCGTGCTGCAATTCCGCTTTCTCGAACGCCGCGTCCATTACGGGTGACAAGATGCAACGCATAAAACCATTCGACCATCTGATCCTGATCCTTGGTGCGCTGTTCCTGATTGCGCCGGTGGTGATGGCAATCATGTCTTCCACGCAGAACGCGATCGATATCCACACCAACGGGTTGTACATCACCCCCGGTTCAAACGCTGTGGCGACCTATGGCAAGGTACTGACCCACAAGGGGGGGTTCACCGGTGATGTCACCGGGCTGCGCATGTTGATGAATTCCATGATCATGGGCATCGGCTTTGCGGTGGGAAAGATCGTTCTTTCGATGATGGCCGCCTATGCGCTGGTGTATTTCCGGTTCCGCTTTGCGACACTGCTGTTCTGGATGATCTTCACCACACTCCTGCTGCCGCTTGAGGTGCGGATCATGCCGTCTTATCAGGTGATGTCGACACTGGGCCTGTTGAACAGTTACACCGGCCTTATCGTGCCTTTGCTGGCCTCGGCCACGGGCACTTTCTTTTTCCGGCAATTCTTCCGGTCGGTCCCCGATGAAATGCTTGAGGCGGCGCGCATCGACGGGGCCGGGCCGTTCAAGTTTTTCATCGACATTCTGGTGCCGCTGTCGCGCACGATGATGGCGGCGATCTTTATCATCATGTTCATCTATGGCTGGAATCAATATCTGTGGCCGCTGCTGATGACGACCGATGAAAGTTTCTACACCCTGATGCGGGGCATCAAGTCGATCCTTCAGGTGTGGATCGGCAGCCAGATCCCCGACTATAACGAAGCCTTTGCCCTTGCGGTGCTGGCGATGGTGCCCCCCGTTGCGGTGGTGGTGATCTTCCAGCGCATGTTCATCAAGGGCCTGACGGAAAGCGACAAGTAATGGCAAAATTATCCCTCAAAAATGTCGGCAAAACCTATGCAGGCGGCACGCTTGCGGTTTCGGGTGTGAACATCGACATTGCCGATGGCGAATTCATCGTGCTGGTTGGTCCCTCGGGCTGTGGCAAATCCACGCTGCTGCGCATGGTGGCGGGGTTGGAAACCATCACCGATGGTGAAATCCACATCGGTGAGCGTTTGGTCAACCAGCTCGACCCGGCAGAACGCGACATCGCCATGGTGTTCCAGAACTATGCCCTGTACCCGCACATGACGGTGCGCGACAACATGGCCTATGGCCTGAAGAATCGCGGCGCATCGAAATCGGTGATCGCCGAACGGGTCGCCGAAGCGTCGCGGATGCTGGAACTGGGCCCCTACCTGGACCGCAAGCCACGCGCGTTGTCGGGCGGTCAGCGCCAGCGGGTGGCAATGGGCCGCGCCATCGTGCGTCAGCCGGCGGCGTTTCTGTTCGATGAACCCCTAAGCAACCTCGACGCCAAGCTGCGCGTGTCGATGCGAATGGAAATCCGCAAGCTGCAAAAACGCCTCGGCACCACGTCGCTGTATGTCACCCATGACCAGCTTGAGGCGATGACGCTGGCCGACCGTCTGGTCGTGCTGAACGAAGGGCGGATCGAACAGATCGGCGCGCCGCTGGAAATCTATCGCCGACCGGCCTCGACTTTTGTCGCCTCGTTCATCGGCGCCCCGGCGATGAGCCTGCTGGACGCGCACATCGACGCGGGCGCGATCACGCTGGAAGGCCACACGCTGGCCCGTGTCGGCAATTCGGCGGGCCCGGTTACGCTGGGCCTGCGCGCCGAGGATCTGCACATCGCAGCGCGTGGTGTGCCAATGGCGGTGGAACATGTCGAGGAACTGGGCGCGCAGCGCATTGTTCACGGCACCATCGGTGCGCAAACCCTCGCGGTGATTGATGCAGGCGACCAGCAGGTGCAAGACACCGTGCAGGTTTCCATCGACCCGGCTCGATTGCACCTGTTCGACACGACCACCGGGCGGCGAATCGAGAACCGCCTGCATACGGCGGTGCATGAGCCGGCACTGTAATCCGCGCCACCGCATCCGACCAGACGGTCCCCCGCCCGTCACACCTTGCCCGGCACGATCTGCCCCGGATTATTGGCTTCAATAACGCACCTGCCGGCGACGACGCGCCCATGCCTTGCCCTCCGGCGGCCTGACCGGGCATAACGCCGAACAGGTTTTGCAGCCTGGGGGCGCTGCACGGGCGGGGGACGTACGCAAATCATCGACGTTTTCAAGGCGGGCGCGGCAGCTGATCCGGCACGACCGCGCGAAATCGCAATCGGGCTGGGCAAGGTCGCAATTACCCCCTGTCGGATGCCACTGAATTGTCCTATCGGAAATACGCTGGCGCTTTGCCGGTGCGCCAGACGAAACGCAGCGACAGGCACGGCATGACATTGAATATCGACGTTTCCATGGAATATCAGGTTGAGCAAAACGCCTCTGCGCTTCTGGTGCTTGCGGCGGCGCAGACGCAGGGGCAAACCGTTCTTGAAAGTCATCTGGATGTTGCAAACGCCACACTGCGCTGGATCGACGACAGCGATACGCCGGGCCGCAGGGTTTGGGTTGATGTCAGGGGGGATGTGCTGCGCCTGACCTACCGCGCCAAGGTGCAGGTGACCCGCCCGGAAATTACATTGGACCCCCTTGCCGCGACGCCGTTTCATGCCCTTCCCGGCGATGTCATAGATTTTTTGCGGCCATCCCGCTTTTGCCCTTCGGATCTGTTCACGTCTTTTGCGGCCAAGCAGTTCGGCCATCTTGAGGGGGGGGCCAAGATCGCCGCGTTGCGGGATTGGACCGCCCGAACGATCGTCTATGTGCCCGGCAGTTCAACGGCGGCGACGACAGCCGTTGAAACCTTTGTGAACCGCGAAGGGGTTTGCCGTGATTTCGCCCATCTTGTCTGTAGTCTGGCACGCGCAGCCCATATCCCGGCGCGCTATACGTCTGGATATGGGCCGGATGTCACGCCACCCGATTTCCATGCCGTGGCAGAGGTATGGCTTGACGGTGCATGGCATCTGGTCGACGCCACAGGCATGAGCTCGTCTGGAGATTTCGTCGTGATTGGCACGGGCCGCGATGCCGGTGATATTTCGTTCATGGAAACCGAAGGCGCAGCGCAACCCAACCGCTTGACCATCAAGGTATCCCGCCGGTGACTTGCCGCAATGCAGGTGAATGAATGTCACTTGTTCCACGCGGTGATGCTTGACGTTGCCGCGACACGGCTGGCATCGGCGCTTACGGAACAGGTGGCCGAGTGTTCCAGAATGCGCACTCGCATGCACCGAGACCGATATGTCGGCGACTGCCATGACCATCACCCGCAGAATCCAGGATATTGCGCCTGTGTCGGTGACGTTGAGATAGAGGCATTGAACACCACCGACCGCATGACGCCCGTCACCGAGAGACGCTTCGGCTCGATCATCAACAAAAAGAATCGCCAGCCATCGAAGGATGGCTGCGCGTCGAAATGTAACGAACAACTGCTGGATGTGCCGCAGTCAGAAAATCACAAGTGTTTGATATACGGCTATATTTTAAAATGGTCGGGGCGATAGGATTCGAACCTACGACCCTCTGTTCCCAAAACAGATGCGCTACCAGGCTGCGCTACGCCCCGACACTGCCGTCATAGCGCCGGTCGGGCGGGATGAAAAGCGCTAAGGTGTGGTACAGGGCCAGACAGCGGAGTCTTGCGGCACTTGGGGGTGGCGCATCTGGCTGCCCGGCACGATGCCCAGACCCCGCGCGAGGCCGCCGTTGATTTCCAGCACCAGCTGCACGTTGTCGCCCCCCGCAATAGGCGTTTCGTCGAGCGGCACCGCATTTTCGTGTACACGGGTAACGGTGCCGGTCCCGTCCATAAAAATCATGTCCAGCGGAATCAACGTGTTGCGCATCCAGAACGATACGGCTTGTGGCCGGTCGTAGACAAACAACATGCCATGGCTTTGTCCCATCTCGGCCCGGTTCATCAACCCTTGCGACCGCTCGGCGGCATCATCCGCGACCTCAACGGCAAACCGCGCCGCCCCCCAGTCGCCGCGCAGGTCTGCCACCGTGTCACGACACGCTCCGCCAGCAGCGGCCGCGCCCGCCAAACAAAAGGCCAGCGTTGCCGCCAGAACTGCACTCAGCCGTCGTCTTGCTGTCCAGCTTCCCATGGCATGACCTCCGTTGCCAATTTACCCCGCTTGCCCTCGACCACGCGCAGGGCCACCGCCTCGCCCGGCTGCAGATCGGCCAGTCCTGAACGGCGCAACACCTCGACATGCACAAAGATGTCCTCGGGGCGACCGTACACGTTGGCAAAGCCAAACCCCTTTCCCTTGTCAAACCATTTGACCCGGGCCGGTTCCAACGGGCCACCGACCAGCGTGGGATCGAACAGTTCGCCATGCCTTTCGTCGCGCGGCCCGTCACCCATCAACGGGGCGGTGATTTCCAGAATTTCGACCGCCTGGGCGCCGCGCACCGTGCTTTGCACGACCAGACGAATCACCGATCCGTCCGCAACCGAGCTTTGGCCAAAACTGCGCAAAACATTCGCATGCAGCAATATATCTGTTGCCAATGTCTCAGAAACGACAAAGCCAAAGCCCTTTGTCGGGTCGAACCATTTGACCAACCCTGCGACGGTCAGCTTATCATTGTTGCACTGCACAACTCGCCTCGCGTTAACGGCCTGTTTTGACCATACTCTCTGGGCCGCGCACGAGGGCACCCGTGACCTGACGGCAAGGCCTGACAAGGCCACATCCGGCCCCTGACGTCAACCAGCCTGCAAACAGTCTGAAAGATCAAGGATAAAGCCGCGATTTGGCCCAGCTTCGATCGACGGTGACGCGGACCCAGCGTTCGCGGTCGTGCAGGCGAAACGCACCGTCGGCCCAGAATTCAATCTCAAGGGGCAGGATGCGAAACCCCCCCCAATGCGGCGGGCGGGGCGGATCATCGCCAAACCGCGCGCGCGCCGTCTCGACCCCGGCGATCAGCGTTTCGCGCCGGTCCAGCGGGCGCGACTGCTGCGATGCCCAGGCACCCAGCCGGCTTTCCAGCGGACGCGAGCGGTAATAGGCATCGGCCACCGCGCCATCCTCTTTTTCGACCAGACCGCGCACCCGCACCTGCCGCGCCAGGGATTTCCAGTGCAGCACAAAGGCCGCCTTGCCCGACGCGATCAGCTCTTGCCCCTTGGCCCCCTCATAGTTGGTATAAAAGACAAAGGCATCGTCTTCGATGTCTTTCAACAGGACAACACGCACATTCGGCATACCTGCGGCATCCACGGTGGCCAGAGACATGGCGTTCGGATCGGCCAATTCACCGGGTGCCGCCTCGGCCATCCAGGCGCGGGTCAGGACGAAGGGATCGTCGGCCCCGAAAATACTGATATCATTGCCCATGATCGGCTCCTGTGTTCTGTGAATGCTTGATGGCACCCCGACAATGACCTAAACGATCTGCAATTGTAAGATCGCGCAAGGGGCTTTGAACGACATGACAAGCGAGTTGATGAGCGGCAAGCGCGGTTTGATCATGGGGCTGGCCAATGACAAATCCATCGCCTGGGGCATTGCCAAGGCCTGTGGCGATGCGGGCGCCGAGATGTGCTTTTCCTATCAAGGCGATGCGCTGAGAAAACGGGTTGAACCGCTGGCGGCGCAGGTCGGTTCGGATTTTATCCTGCCCTGTGACGTGGGCGATGCCGCATCGCTCGACGCGCTGTTTTCAGAGATCAAACAGCGTTGGGGCGGGCTTGATTTCGTGGTCCACGCCATCGGCTTTGCCGACAAGAATGAACTGCGTGGCCGCTACGTCGATACCAGCCGCGAGAATTTCCGCATGTCGATGGATATTTCCGTCTACAGCTTCACCGCTGTGATGCAGCGGGCAGAAAAACTGATGGGGCCGGGCGGCTCGGCCGTGACGCTGACGTATTATGGTGCCGAAAAAGTGATGCCCCATTACAACGTGATGGGTGTGGCCAAGGCCGCGCTGGAGGCAAGCGTGAAATATCTGGCCGAGGATCTGGGTAAGGACGGCATCCGCGTGAACGCCATTTCCGCCGGCCCGATCAAGACGCTGGCGGCCAGCGGTATTGGTGATTTCCGCTACATCATGAAGTGGAACGAATACAACTCGCCGCTGCGGCGCAACGTGACCCAGGAAGAGGTGGGCAAGGCGGCGCTGTACCTGCTGTCCGACCTTGGGTCGGGCACCACCGGCGAAAACCTGCATGTCGATGCGGGGTATCACGTCGTGGGCATGAAAGCGGTGGATGCGCCGGACATGACGAAGGGCTGACGCCACCGTCACGCGCGGAAGCTCAACAGATCGCATCGGCCGTTCCACCACGAAGGTGGATTCGAACGTGCCGTAAACCTTCCCGTGCATCGACAAAACAGCTGCAATCGCGCGCCCGGGCCGCAACGCGGGGTGATCGCCGCCGGATATGTTTGTAACAGTCGCAGGTTACGCCCTGCGCAACTGCTCCTGCATGACAGAAGTTGTAACAGGTACCTGAAACATTTCCTTTTGAATTGCCCCATCATATATTACAGAAATGGCGGCGGAACTCTCGCTACTGTGATTTAGCGACCTGCATCAACATTATTTCGTTGCATTTCGGTCAGTGTACGCACGCATTATCGTTTTCTCACTTCCTGAAGTCACATTGTGCTGATCGTTTCAGATCATTACGATTTCGTGTAGCCACTTCATTTTCCACAGACCTGTGATAAATAGGAGTTACCGGAACAAGACTGCTCTTTGATTTCGGCGATGAGATGGCAACAGTCAAGGTAACAACGACAAAGCCTTTTCACCGTTCGTGCAATTCTTTCCGGTGGTACATCCCTGATATTTTCAGGGGCAACAAAAGTAGGATACCCAGATGAAACTCACCAAACTTGCAATCGCCTTTGCCGTAATGCTGCCCGCTTCCGCAGCCTTGGCTCAAACCTATGACGCCGCAGGAATGCAGGCCGGGTTGACGATGATCCAGACCAACGTCGATAACGCCTTTCAGGAATACAACATCGACGCCGACCCGACCACGCTGTCACTGTCGCAATTGGTCGAAATTGTCACAGTGCTGAACGACCCGGACAACAACAGCGGCGGCAAGACACCCAAAGCTTCGATCGAGGCTGCCCTGCGCCGGGGTAAATGAGTATCCACAGGATGCCAAATCGCATCCATGGCTGGCCCGATTTTTTGATCGGGCCAGCCAAAACCATTTCAATTGTGCAGTTTCAATTCAAAATTGATATTTAATGATATATTAACGATCCTCACATTTATATGAGGCGCGCCAACGTGATTGGCCTATCACACGATTTCGGTTTAACTCTTGTGGTATAGTCAATGTGACGAAAGGACAAAAAATGAATACCGATTTGCGCCGCCGCCACTTTTTGAAAAGTTCTGTGGTACTTACTGCATTGGTGTCTGTCGGCCGACCTGCTGGCGCAGATGTGGTGGCGGGAAAGGACGGATTCCCGTATGAGGTGACCAAGACCGATGCCGAATGGAAGGCTCAGCTGGGCGATTATGCCTTTGGAATTCTACGCGAAGGCAAAACCGAACCGCAGAATTCCAGCCCCCTCGTGGAAGACCAAAGCGCAGGGCGCTATGATTGCAAGGCGTGTACCTTGCCGATCTATCACTCGAAATATCGCGTCATTACCAGCAAAGGCTGGATGTTTTACCGGGTTGCCGAACCAAACTCGGTGCTGACTGGCATCGACGGCCCCGAAGGCGCAACCATGGACAGCAACCTCGATGTGATCCTTGCGGAAAACCCCTCGATCGGCGGGCTGTTTTCGAATGAGGTGCATTGTCGCCGTTGTGGCAGCCACATGGGCCATATCCTGTTGGTCGAAGGGCAGGTCTTGCATTGTATCAACGGCACCAGCCTGACGTTCCACGCCTCGGAACCCACTTGACAGGGACCACTCCCCTTGCTTGTGACTTTCCATCGTCCCCGCGCGTCGCTACAACCGGTGCAACGCATGAGACGAGGGCCACCGCCATGAACGACCGCCTGCCCCACGAAAAGGGCTTTCACATCTCCTGGGACCAGATCCACCGTGACAGCCGTGCGCTAGCCTGGCGGCTTGATGGTTATGGGCCGGACGATGGTGCCTGGAAGGCGGTCGTCGCCATCACAAGGGGTGGCATGGCCCCGGCGATGATCGTCAGTCGCGAACTGGACATCCGCACCGTCGACACGATCAGCGTCAAATCCTATGATCATCAGACCCAGACCGAGGCGCGCGTCCTGAAATCGCCCGATCACGACCTGATGGGCGATGGCACCGGCATTCTGATCGTCGATGATCTGGTGGATTCCGGGCGCACCCTGGAACTGGTGCGCGCGCTGTATCCGAAGGCCCACTTCGCCACCGTCTATGCCAAACCGAAGGGCCGCGCGATGGTCGACACCTTCATCACCGAAGTGTCGCAGGACACCTGGATCTTTTTCCCCTGGGACATGGCCCTGCAATACGTCGAGCCTTATCGCGGCGCGTGACCGCAGGGGGTGCCCTGCACCCGCCGAAATCGGTCTGCGGCGCGGTCAGGATGCTGGCGAAACCCGGCCTGCGGCGATCGACGGCTTCGACGGCCGGCTGATCACACCGCCCGCGATCGCCGCCGCCGCCCCTGTCGTCGTCGGCCCCGAGGTGGGCAGCCCACGCACCACCCGCACTGAAAGATGGGCAAAGGCCTGCGCCTCGAGCATGTCACCATTCAGGCCCACAGTCTCGACGGCGGCGACCGGGCAATCCACCGCCCCCGCGATCATCTGCATCATCGTGGCATTGTGCCGCCCGCCGCCGGTGACCAAAAGACGTTCCGGCGGGCGCGGCATATGCTCCATCGCGGCGGCAACGCTGACCGCAACACAGGCGGTCAGGGTCGCCGCGCCATCGGCGTTGCTTGCCCCCGCCACCGCCCCGGCCAACCAAGCAAAATCGTCGCGGTCCAGCGATTTGGGTGGCATCCGCGCAAAATAGCGGTGCCCCAGCAGACGCGCCAGAACCGCCGTGTCGGGCTGCCCGGCAGCCGCCAGCGCGCCGCGCTCGTCCCACTCGGCGCCGATGCGGCCCAACAGGAAGTCGTTCAGCGGCGCATTCGCCGGGCCGGTATCAAAGGCCAGACAGGCGCCGGGCAGCTCGGGCCGCTCAAACCCCGGATCAACCCATGTCACGTTGCCCACACCCCCGAGGTTCAGAAACGCCACGGGCCCCGTCGCCCCGAACCAACGCGCGCAAGCATGGTGAAAGAATGGCGCCAGTGGCGCCCCCTCGCCCCCCATGGCCACATCGGCACTGCGGAAATCCCACACCACCGGCAGGCCCAGAAAATCGGCCAGAACCTGACCGTCGCCCACCTGCCGTGTGCCCCGCCCGCGCGGATCATGGGCCAGGGTTTGCCCATGAAACCCCACGAGTTCAGCACCGGAAAACCGCGCGAAAACCGCACAATGCGCCGCCTCGACCACCGCGATGGCATCCTCGGCCCCGTCCCAACTGCCCAAGGCGCGGCGCAGCACCGCACGCTCGGCTGCGCTGTAAGGGCGATAGGCAGTGTTACCGAAGCTGAAAATCGTCCGGCCATCAGTCTGTACCATGGCCGCATCCACCCCATCCAGCGAGGTGCCTGACATGGCCCCCAAGGCCCAGATCGCCGCCGTGCCCTTCATGGCTTTCCCTTCCCGTCCCGCCCCGATATAGATCGGATCAACGACCAGGATGGACCAAGCGAAGATGACCTACCACCCGAAATCCGAATTCATGCACGTGATGATGGCGCGCGGCTTCCTGGCCGATTGTACCGATTACCAAGGGTTGGACGCGGTCATGATGCGCCCTGGCACCCCTGCCTATATCGGCTTTGACGCCACGGCAAAATCGCTGCATGTGGGATCGCTGATCCAGATCATGATGCTGCGCTGGCTGCAAAAGACCGGCGGCAAACCGATCACGCTGATGGGCGGGGGCACAACGAAAGTGGGCGATCCCAGCTTTCGCGCCGACGAACGCCCGCTGCTGACCCCGCAACAGATCGACGACAATATCAGTGGTATCCAGCAGGTATTCGCCAAATACCTGACCTATGGCGACGGTCCGTCCGACGCGATGATGATCAACAACGCCGAATGGCTCGACGGGTTGAATTACCTCGACTTCCTGCGCGACATCGGGCGACATTTCAGCATCAACCGCATGTTGGCGTTCGAATCGGTGAAATCGCGGCTCGACCGCGAACAATCGCTGTCCTTCCTCGAATTCAACTACATGATCCTTCAGGCCTATGATTTCCTTGAATTGAACCGCCGGTACGGCTGCGTTCTGCAACTGGGCGGCTCGGACCAGTGGGGCAATATCGTGAACGGCATCGACCTGACGCGCCGGGTGCTCGACCATGAAATCTATGGCCTCACCTCGCCGCTGCTGACCACCAGCGATGGCCGTAAGATGGGCAAGACCGCCGATGGTGCCGTCTGGCTGAACGCCGACATGCGTTCGCCTTACGAATTCTGGCAATTCTGGCGCAACACAACCGACGCCGACGTCGGCCGCTTTGCCCGCCTCTACACCGAATTGCCGCTGGACGAGTGTCACCGCCTCGCCGCGCTGCAAGGGGCCGAGATCAACGCTGCCAAGATCATCCTGGCGAACGAAATCACCACCCTTTGCCACGGCCCCGCCGCCGCCGCCGCCGCCGAGGCAACCGCGCGCGAGGTATTTGAACACGGCGGTATTGGCGACAACCTGCCCACCTTGGCCCTGTCCAACGCCGAACTCGGTGAGGGCATCTCGATCGTGCAACTGATCGTGCGCGCCGGCCTCGCCAAAACCGGAAAAGAGGCCAAGCGCCTGATCGCGGAAAACGGCGCGCGGATCGACGACACGCCGCTCACCGACGCGGGCCTGATGATCGACGCCGCCGCCTTGTCCAACCCGATCAAACTCAGCGCCGGAAAGAAACGTCACGCCATCGTCACGTTTACCCCCGCCACGCCCTGATGGCTCTTTCTTGCGAAAAATACCTTGGGGGGAGGCGCAGCCGGGGGGCAACGCCCCCCAGGACCGGCCGGATGAAAGCACACCGATGACCATTCTCGACCGTATCAAGACGTACAAGCTTGAGGACATCGCCGCGCGCAAGGCGGCGCGCCCCCTGTCCGATCTCGAAGCCGCCGCCAGGGCCGCCACACCGCCGCGTGGTTTTGCCCGCGCCTTGCAAGCCGCAGCACAGCGGGGCTATGGCCTGATTGCCGAGATCAAGAAGGCCAGCCCGTCCAAGGGCCTGATCCGGGCCGATTTCGACCCGGCCAGCTTGGCCCGCGCTTACCAAGCGGGCGGCGCTACCTGCCTGTCGGTGCTGACCGACACGCCCTCCTTCCAGGGCGCCGACGCCTTCCTGACCGCCGCGCGCAGCGCCACCACCCTGCCCGCCCTGCGCAAGGATTTCATGTACGACCCATGGCAGGTGACCGAAGCCCGCGCATTGGGCGCCGACTGCATCCTTATCATCATGGCCAGCGTATCCGACGCCCAGGCGGCCGAGCTTGAATCTGCCGCCTCCGACTGGGGTATGGACGTTCTGCTCGAGGTGCATGACGCGGCCGAGCTTGAACGTGCCAAAGCGCTGAAATCTCCGCTGATGGGGATCAACAACCGCAACCTCAAAACATTCGAGGTGACGCTGGACACCACCCGCCGCCTGTCGCGCCTGGTGGAACCACATCGCACGATGGTGGCCGAATCGGGCCTGTCCACCGCCGCCGATCTGGCCGATCTCGCCCGGCACGGCGCGCGCTGTTTTCTGATCGGGGAAAGCCTGATGCGCCAGCCCGATGTCACCGAAGCCACCCGCGCAATCCTGTCCAACCCATTGACCGAGGATCACTAAATGCCGCTGACCCATTTCGACGGTGCAGGCAATGCGCATATGGTGGACGTGTCGGACAAGGCCGTGACAGCGCGCATCGCCACCGCCACAGGCCACGTCCGGATGACGCCGCAAACCTTGGCCCTGATCGTCGAGGGCCGGGCGAAAAAAGGCGATGTTCTGGCCGTGGCGCGGCTGGCCGGGATCATCGGGGCCAAGAAAACCGCAGGCCTCATTCCCCTGTGCCATCCGCTGCCGATCACCTCGGTCAACCTTGATCTGATCCCCGACACCGCCCTTCCGGGGGTTCGCGTCACCGCGACGGTCAAGACCACCGGCCAAACCGGCGTTGAGATGGAAGCGCTGACCGCGGTCAGCATCGCGTGCCTTACCGTCTATGACATGATCAAGGCGGTGGAGAAGACGATGGTCATCGGTGAAATCCATGTAACTTTGAAAGACGGCGGCAAATCCGGGCGGTTTGAGGCATGATCACCGTGGATCAGGCTTTGGACCGGGTTCTGGCCCTTGTCGCCCCGCTACCGGGCGAAGAGATTGCGCTGCGCGCCGCTGCCGGCCGGGTTTTGGCCCAACCCGTGTGCGCCGCGCGGGCCCAACCGCCCTTTGCGGCCTCGGCCATGGATGGCTATGCCGTTCAGGGCGATGCAGTGCGCCCCGGCGCGCGCTTCACCGTCATCGGTGAATCTGCCGCAGGCCGGGCCTGTGCGCTGGCCGTTGGGCCCGGTCAGGCAATCCGCATATTTACCGGCGCCCCGGTTCCCCCCGGCGCTGATCGTGTGGTGATCCAGGAAGACGTGACGCGCGACGGCGATACGATCACGCTGCGCGAAAGCCTCGACACCGGGCTTCATATCCGCCCCGCCGGCAACGATTTTGCCAAAGGGGCGCAGTGGTTTCCCCGCCGCCCCCTCACCCCGTCCGATCTGGTGCTGCTGGCGGCCATGAATTGTGCGCGCCCCATCGTCACCCGCAAACCGGTGATTGCGCTCATCGCGACCGGAGATGAACTGGTCATGCCCGGCGAGGTGGCGCAAGATGATCAGATCATTGCGTCCAACACCTTTGGACTGGCAGCCATGGCGGAGGGTGCGGGCGCGATCGCGCGCATTCTGCCCATCGCGCGCGACAATGCGCGTGCGTTGACGGCGGCCTTCGATATGGCCCGAGGGGCAGATATGATCGTCACCATCGGCGGCGCATCGGTGGGCGATTACGATCTCGTCGGTCGGGTTGCCGGTGATCTGGGCATGGAACGGTCGTTCTATAAAATCGCCATGCGGCCCGGCAAACCGCTGATGGCCGGGCGGTTGCGCGACACGCCGATTCTGGGCCTGCCAGGAAACCCCGTATCGGCGATGGTCTGTGGTCATGTCTTTATGCTGCCAGCCCTGCGCGCCCTTTTGGGTCTTGCGAAAACAGCGGCCCCCCGCTTGACCGCACCGCTTGCAGAGGGCCTCGCAGCGAACGGAGCGCGCGAACATTTCATGCGCGCCAACTTGATAGACGGCGCCCTGCACCCCGCCGAACGTCAAGACAGCGCGCTGACCACCGTTCTGGCGGGGGCCAACGCCCTGATTCTGCGCCCGAACAATGACACGTCGCGTAAATCCGGCGAAATCGTCACATATCTGCCTCTGTAATTTTGCCGCAGAAGTTGACAAAAAACAGGAACACATGTAGAACATTTATCAAACGTGCCCGATGGCGGCGCACAAGACATAATTGGGGGTTGCCGGGATGCTGACGCGCAAACAACTGGAATTGCTGGATTTCATCAATAAACGGGTTCAGCGTGACGGGATACCGCCCTCTTTTGACGAAATGAAAGAGGCGCTGGATCTGCGCAGCAAATCGGGCATCCACCGTCTGATCACGGCCCTTGAAGAACGGGGGTTCATCCGTCGTCTTGCACATCGTGCGCGGGCGCTGGAAATCGTGAAACTGCCAGACGCGATAGACACCCACGGATTTACCCCGCGCATGATCAACGGCGATCTGTCCGCCCCGCCCAATCAGACGATGGCGGTCGGTGTTTCCGCAGTTGAGTTGCCGGTGATGGGGCAAATCGCTGCCGGTGTACCTATCGAAGCCTTGCAGCATGAACACCATCGCGTGGCGGTGCCGGGTAAGATGCTGTCGGGAAAGTCCAATCACTATGCGCTGGAGGTCAAAGGCGATTCAATGATTGACGCCGGAATCAATGACGGCGATGTGGTTGTGATTCGTGAAACACAGACAGCCGACAGCGGTGACATTGTTGTCGCGCTGGTAGAAGGACACGAAGCCACGCTGAAACGGTTTCGGCGTCATGGCAGTTCAATCGCCCTCGAGGCTGCTAATCCGGCCTTTGAGACAAGGCTTTATCGCGACGATCAGGTCAAGGTACAGGGGCGGTTGGTCGGCTTGATCAGAACTTATTGAGCGGCGTTCCAAGGCCGCCGGCCTGCTGCGGCCCTTGCGGTCACTGTGCGCGTGCCATTGATATTGTCGTACAGGGCGAAACCTCCCGCCGCTTCCAATGCCCTTCGATCCCACAGCTTGCATCCTGCAGGGGCTATGCCGCGCGCGTCAGCGGCCAAAATGACCAGCGAAGCCTTGGCGCAGCCTTCCGCCACGCGCATAGATGCACCGCGCCCCGAAAGATGAACCACACGCATAGTCCCGACAGTAAAAGTCCGAATGCCGGCCTCGGCCTTGTCTTGCGGCCACCGCGCCGCAGCACGGCCTTGATCCGGGATGTCACCGTCATTTTCCAACCAGCTTTGCGCTGCAAATCCATCACCACGTGCTTTGCTCAGCGCGCGCCCCTGCTCGGTCATCAGACCAATCAGCCCGCCTCCGGGCGACACCAGTAATGCGGGTCGCTCAGCCAGGGCCCACAGCCCGAACGCCAGCAACGCCGGAGCCAACCCGGCCCAACGCGCCCGACCGCGCCACAAAATCAACCAGAGCATCCCCAGCGCAAACAGCGGCAAAACCCATGGCCCCGGTGACACCACATGCCCCACGGCCCCATCCTGGCGCGCTGTCCAGTCGGCGACGGCCAATATCCACTCAATCCCCGGTGCCATTACTGCCAACCCAATGCCATGCATGCCAAAGGGTGCAAGACAGGCCGCCAGTACCGCCCCCGGCATCACCACCAGCCCCATGAGAGGCACAGAGGCGAGATTGGCGAACAGTCCGTAATGGGCAATCATGTTGAAATGCGCCGCAGCCACCGGGGCCGTTGCCGCCCCCGCCACAGCAGACGAAAAAATCGTCGCCAGCGCCGGACGCGCCCAACCTGGCACCCATTCGCCCGGCAGGTCACGCGCGACGCGAAACGCGGCAACCAGTGCGATGGTGGCCGAGAACGACATCTGGAAGCCCGGCTCGCTCAGGCTTTCGGGTTGCAGCACAAGAACGATCATGGCCGCCACGGCGACTGATCTCAGGGTCACTGCCCGCCGATCCAGCAGCACAGCAATCAACATGACCGCAACCATGGCATAGGCGCGCTGGGTTGCAACATTCCCCCCCGACAATGCCAGATACACCGCACCGGCCAGCAGCGCCCCCACGGCAGCGATTTTCTTGACCGGCCAGCCCAAAGAAATGGCGGGCACCGTTACCAATGCAAGACGCAAGGCCCCGAATACAAAAGCAGTCAACAATCCCATATGCAGGCCCGAAATGGCCAGAAGATGCGCCAGATTTGACTGGCGCAGAGCGGTAAGTGACCCTTGGGCCATACCGGCGCGATCACCGGTGGTTACAGCGGCGGCAAACGCGCCCACCTCGCCCGGCAGCCGCGCCTGAACCTCACGCGAAATGGCATTGCGCCACCGCGCCACGGAAAAGCCTGCGGGCGCCGGAGCCAAAG
>Ga0100401_1000038_pt1 | contig 96090 bp, 94 predicted proteins | sample CryGeymeta201525_FD_80421 | JGI IMG/M metagenome (GOLD analysis project Ga0100401, IMG submission 80421) | Groundwater microbial communities from Crystal Geyser aquifers in Utah, USA - Crystal Geyser metaG 2015-25 | ecosystem: Environmental > Aquatic > Deep subsurface > Groundwater | place: USA... | reverse complement strand
GTCAGCAGACCCTGCGATGAGTGCGGGCGTTTTTCGTTGTCGTAGCCAAGCCACGCACCGATCCCCCGCCTCGCCTCTGAGCCGGTCTCGAAGGCGTTCAGATAGACGCACTCGTATTTGAGCGACCGCCAGAGCCGTTCGATCATCCGGTTGTCGATCCAGCGGCCACGGCCGTCCATGAAAATCTTCACCTTGGCGTCGAGCAGCACCTGGGTGAAATCGGTGCTGGTGACTTGCAATCCTTGATCAGAGTTGAAGATCTCCGGCGGCGCATATCGCCCCAACGCTTCTTTCAGTGCCCGGATACAGAACCCCACGTCCATGGTGTTCGACAGCCGCCAACTCAGCACCTTGCGGCTGTACCAATCCATGATGGCCACCAGGTAAAGAAATCCGCGCCGCATCGGGATATGGGTAATGTCGGTGCACCAGACCTGGCTTGCGCGGGTGATCGGCAAGTCTCTGAGAAGATATGGGTATATCTTGTGCGCGGGATGGTTTTTGCTGGTCTTTGGCTTTTGGTGGATGGGGACCAGCCGCACCAGTTTCATCAGCCGCCGCACCCGGTGTCGCCCACATGTGTGTCCTTCCCGTTGCATGTGGCGGGCCATCTGCCGTGACCCATACCACGGCGTCTCGGGGAACTGCCGGTCGATGATGTCCATGAAACGCAGGTTCTCCGCGCTTTCGCCGCGCGGCCGATAATACAGAGTCGATCGCGTCAGGGACAGCAGCGTGCATTGTCGCCGCACGCTCACGTCAGGATGATCCTGCTTCACCGCTTTTTGCCTCCGGCTCCGAGGATGAGACTGGAGGCACTGGCCAAAAAACCCCGTTCCACGACAAGCTTGCCGATCTTGGCATGCAATTTTTCGACCTCCTTCTCAGAAATCGGCGGCTCAGCGGGCATCTTGCCATCAAACGCCGAAGCCATGTTCTCGATCACCGCTGTCTTCCAGCCGCTGATCATCGTCGGATGAATGTCGTATTTCTTGGCCAGCTCGCCCGTCGTCAGCTCCTCGCGGATGGCTTCCAGCGCCACCTTCGCCTTGAACTCCGCCGTAAAGCGCTTGCGCCCTTTAATCCGCTTGCCGGCATCATACCCGCCAACCCCGCCACTTTCCGTGGTCTTTACGCTCTGGCTCCGGGGACCGATGGCAATGGTGCAGATTATGAGAACAAGGAAGGGGCGCGTGAACGAGCCTAGCAGCGAATTCCAACGCGTAACAGTTTTAATACGGCCTGTGGATAAATTTCAGTGGATATGTGTTCCATCCGCAGCAACCGCAAGCGCGTGGATCGTAACCCTGCCCGTCACAGAACTGTTTCGTGAAATTCTCAAACTCGATGTAAAACTGTCGCAATAGCTTTGCATCGCCCCTCTACCAGCCGCGTCAACAGAGGGGGATACGATGCTGGAACTCAAGTCATTGACCAAGCGGTTTGGCGACAAGATCGCTGTTGACGCCGTGACCTTCAACGTCGACCAGCCCATGATGATCGGCATTATCGGCCGTTCCGGTGCCGGGAAATCCACACTTCTGCGGATGCTCAACCGTCTCAGCGATGCCAGCGAGGGCGAGATCCTGTTCGAAGGCCGCAAAATCTCTTCGCTCAAGGCCGCGGCCCGGCGTGAGTGGCAATCGCACTGCGCGATGATCTTTCAGCAGTTCAACCTTGTCCCGCGCATGGATGTCGTGTCGAACGTGCTGCATGGCACGCTGAACCGCCGCTCGACTTTTGCGACGATGTTCAATCTCTACCCCAAAGAGGATATTCATAAAGCCATCGAAATCCTCGACCGTCTCGGCATCGCGGAACAGGCCCCGAAACGCGCAGAGGCACTGTCGGGTGGCCAGCAGCAGCGCGTCGCGATCGCGCGCGCCCTGATGCAAGATCCCAGCATCATTCTTGCCGACGAACCGATCGCCAGCCTCGACCCGATGAACGCCCAGATCGTGATGGATGCGCTGCGCCGCATTCACGAAGAAGACGGGCGCATGGTCATCGCCAACCTGCATACCCTCGACACCGCGCGCCGCTATTGCGACCGGGTGATCGGTATGCGCGACGGGCGCATCGTTTTCGACGGACGTCCCGATCAACTGACGACCGGTGTCGCCCGCGATATCTACGGCGCTGGCGCGGATTTTTCCGAAGCCGCCACATCCACCGCCATCGAAACACTGGACAGGACCGCCGCAGTGCTGGTTCCGGCCTGAGCCAGTTTCCACCCCGCTCTGGCGGGTCCTTACCCTCATCGTATCCAATGGAGAGACAGATGAAAAAGACCATCGCACTTGCGCTTGCCGCATCTACAGCCCTCAGCACCGCGGCCTTCGCCGACGGTCACGCCATCACCGAATTCCGCATCGGCATCCTTGGCGGCGAAAACGCACAGGACCGGATGAATTCCAACGAATGCGTGCGCGCCTATATTGAAGACCTGCTTGGCGTCGAAACCAAGATTTTCACCCCCGCCGATTACGACGGTGTAATCCAGGGCCTGCTGGGCGGTACCATCGACATGGCATGGCTGGGCGCATCGTCCTATGCCAAGACCTACATGACCGATCCCGAAGCGGTTGACGTGATATTGGTCAAGACCAACCTTGACGGCTCCTACGGCTATCACTCCATCGGCTTTGCCCGTGCCGACAGCGGCATCAAATCGCTCGCCGACATGCAGGGCAAGGTCTTTGCCTTTGGTGATCCGAACTCCACCTCCGGCTTCCTGATCCCGTCGGTCGAAATTCCCGAAGCCATTGGCGCCACGATGGAATCGGGCGACTACTTCGGTGAAGTCCGCTTTGTCGGTGGTCACGAACAGACCATCGTCGCTGTTGCCAATGGCGATGTGGATGCAGGCGTAACCTGGGCCGACGGCCAGGGCGAATGGCTGGACGGCTACAACTCGGGCGCGCTGCGCAAGGCATCCGACTCGGGCCTCGTCGACATGAACGACCTGGTCCAGATCTGGAAATCCGAAGTGATCCCGGAAGGCCCGATCGTTCTGCGCCGCGCCCTGCCCGAGCAGGTCAAGGCCGACGTGACCCGGTTCCTCAATGAGCTGCACGGCAAGGACGAACAATGCGCCTACAACATGGCCGCTGGCGATACCTCGGGTTTCATGCCGATCACGCATGATGCCTACAAAGGCATCATCGCGGTGCGTCAGGCCGTTCAGGGCAACTGATCGACACGAACACGGACCGGGGCAGCGCAGACCGCTGCCCCGTCTTTTTTGGAGTGACCCATGACCGATGCCACGATTTCAGCACCGACCCGCCGCGCGATCGACCGCATTCAGGACAGCTACATGGTGCAGGTGCGTCGCCGCCGCATGTATGGCGGACTGACGCTTGCGATTTTCAGCCTGCTGATGGTGTCAGGCTTCGTGATCGCAGATGATCGCAACGCTGGCGGCTTCTGGGACGGCTGGCGGCAGATGCTGGATTTCCCGGCGGATGTCGTGTCCGAAGCATGGGAAAAGCGGGCCAACTTGCCCGGTCTGCTGGTCAAGTATTTTCCAGCGTTGATGGAGACGATAAACATTGCCGCCGTCTCGACCCTGATCGGGGCAATGGTGGGCCTGATCCTGTCGCTGCTGTCGACGCGCGGGCTGGCCCGTTGGCCGCGCCTGATCCCGGTGTTCCGCCGGTTGATGGACATTCTGCGCGCGGTGCCTGAAATCGTGATCGCGCTGGTGCTGATCTTCATTCTGGGTGGCGGGCCTGTGCCTGCGATGATCGCCATCGCGCTGCACACGGCGGGTGCGCTTGGCAAGCTTTATTCCGAAGCGGCGGAAAACGTCGATCTCAAACCGGTCGAAGGACTGACCTCGACAGGCGCCAATTGGACACAACGAATGTGGCTGGGCGTGCTGCCGCAGGTCGCGCCGAATTTCCTGAGCTACACGCTGCTGCGCTTTGAAATCAACATCCGCGCCTCGGCGATCCTGGGCTTTGTCGGCGCGGGTGGTCTTGGTTTCGAGCTGCGCAACGCCATGGCCTGGGGGCCGGGGCGCTTTGACGAGGCGGCGGCGATTTTTGTCCTGCTGTTCGGCGCCATCGTGTTCTTCGACCAGATTTCCAGCCGCTACCGCAACAAACTGACCGAGGGACAGTGACCATGACCGACGCAACCGCATCCCTTGGATCCGCCAAGACTTTGGCCGACGCTCTGTTCCGGCGCAAGCGCCTGACCGCCTTTGCCGTTCCGGCGATCATCGTGGCCTACCTCGTCTACATCGCCATCGCCTTTGACGTAGTCGGCCTGGCGCAACGCGCAAGCAGCAAGAACGCGGTCATACTTGCCTCGGACAGCTGGTCCTACAAGACCCACGTGACCCGCGACAACCGCCGCGGTGGCACCACCTATGCCATCGAGGGCGAGCGCAAGGGCGCCTACGAAGATGGTACGCGCCCCGCTTGGGTCACGGGCGACGAAGACAGCGAACTGGTGATCGACCTCGAAGACGGCCACGTGGTGCGCTTTCTGCCGGACAACGCCGTGGCCTATGACGTGCCCGGCTTCGGCACCATCGAGGCGCAGCTGGTCGATGGCAGCCTGAACACCAACCTGTCCGAACCGGTCCCCGAGTGGATCAATCTGTCAGACCAGCGCATGACGATCACAACCGATGCCGGTCGTGTGACGATGACGCGCACCCGCACAGAGGTGTTCCGCTACTTCCCCGGATGGGAGCTGTTCTGGTTCACCCTCGACAGCCCCTATCACAACCGCAGCTTTACCGAGATCGCGCTTGGCGACCGCATCGACCCGGACCGCCCCAACATCTCGGGCGCCATGTCGGATTTCTGGAACAATGGCATGTGGCGCCACAAGGACGTGGCCTGGGCCATCGGCGAGACGATCCTGATGGCCTTCCTTGGCACATTCGGGGCTGCGATGATCGCCCTTCCACTGGCCTTTGTCGCGGCCAAGCGGTTTTCCCCGTTTGGTGCGCTGCGCTTCGGCACGCGTCGCATCTTCGACTTCGTGCGCGGTGTTGACGCGCTGATCTGGACGGTCGTGCTGGCCCGCGCATTTGGCCCCGGCCCTCTGACCGGCGCGTTGGCAATTCTCATCACCGACAGCGGCACCTTCGGCAAGATATTTTCAGAAGCATTGGAAAACGTTGATGAAAAGCAGATCGAGGGCGTGGCCTCCACCGGGGCCAAGCCGCTGCAACGCTACCGCTTTGGCGTGATCCCGCAGATTGTTCCGATCCTGCTCAGCCAGATCCTCTATTTCCTCGAGTCCAACACCCGCTCCGCCACGATCATCGGCGCGATCACCGGCGGCGGCATTGGTCTGATGCTGACCCAGGCGATCCAGACGCAAAAGGACTGGGAAGAGGTCGCCTATTATATCATCCTGATCGTCGGTATGGTCATGATCATGGATAGCTTTTCGGGCTGGCTGCGCGGCAAACTGATTGGCCGCAAGGACTGACATGGCGCGCCTGAAACATGACGCACCCTTGTTTCACGAGGGGTGCACCCTGACCAACAGCACCTTTGGTGCCTATACCGAAATTGGGTTGGGCAGCTGCGTCACCAACAGCCATATCGGGGATTACAGAGGTGGTCCTGCTTTTTCGACCAGTTTGCAGCCTTGCTAAGATGGATCAGGTTTTCATTTAGGCTGCTAATCTCATTTGTTCTGTTTTGCTGGCATAGGCTTCGTCAGGGGTCAAGATGCCGTGGGTCGAGTGCGGGCGCTCGAAATTGTAATAGGTCAACCATTTGCCGATCCCGGCCTTTGCACCTGAGCCTTTTTCAAAGGCATGCAGATAGACACTTTCGTATTTCAATGACCGCCAGAGCTGCTCGATCATACGATTGTCACGCCACGCGCCTTTTCCGTCCATGCTGACCTTGATCTTCGCGTCGGTCAGGACGCCGATCCAATCGCCGCTGGTGAATTGGCTGCCCTGATCTGTGTTAAATACCTCTGGCGTGCCGTGCTTGCTCAGGGCCTCTTTCAGCGCCTCGACGCAGAATGCGGCGTCCATGCTATTTGACAACCGCCATGCCAAAACCTTGCGGCTGTACCAGTCCATGATCGCCACGAGTTACAGAAAACCACGCCGCATAGGAATGTAGGTAATATCAGCGCACCAGACCTGGTTTGGGCGGTCGATCACCACGTTCCGCAGCAAGTATGGCCAGATCCTGTGCTGTGGGTGCTTTTTACTTGTGTTGGGTTCCTGATAGATTGGCACCAATCGCATGAGGCGCATCAACCGGCGTACCCTGTGACGGCCGCATTTGTGGTTGTTACGCTGCATAAAGCGCGCCATTTGGCATGACCCATACCAAGGAGTTTCCAGGAATTGCTTGTCGATGATTTCCATAAACTGCAGGTTTTCGGCGCTCTCGCCGACGGGCCGATAGTAAAGTCGCGACCGCGAAAGCTGCAACAGTTCGCACTGTTTACGCATACTTAACTTGTGATCCCGGCTCACCATTTTTTGCCTCGCGTCCCGATCAACTGATGCGAGGCTTCGGCTAAAAAATCCCGCTCCACCACCAGCTGGCCTATCTTCGAATGCAGATGATCGACGTCAGCCGTGCTTACCTGTTCAGGGGCTGAACCTCGGCGTGTGAAGGCCGTCGCCATATTCTCTATCGCCGCCCGTTTCCAAGTGCCAATCTGGGTGGGATGAACGCCGTACTTCTTGGACAACTCGGCCAACGTTAGCTCCTCACGGATCGCTTCAAGCGCGACCTTGGCCTTAAATTCCGGCGAGTGGTTCTTTCGTTTCTTCATTCTGGATCACTTCTCTCGTCATGCGATCCACCTTAACGACTGGCCCGAATTTCCGCGACCACCTCTGACCGCCATCTTCAGCTATTTAACGGCTTGCGGCGGAAATTTCAGATGTCACTGGCACCGCGGCTCAGAGCGGCCACACCGGTGCGCGCGACCTCGACCAGCCCGAGAGGGCGCATCAGCTCGGCAAAGGCATCGATCTTTTCAGGCGTGCCGGTGATCTCGAAGACAAAGCTGCCAAGGGTCGAATCGACCACATTGGCACGAAATATGTCGGCAAGGCGCAGCGCCTCGACCCGTTTTTCGCCGGTGCCCGCCACCTTGAACAGCGCCAGCTCACGCTCGACGCTGGGTCCTTCCACCGTTAGGTCGTGCACCTCGTGCACCGGCACGATGCGCCCCAGCTGTGCGATGATCTGCTCGATCACCGCCGGGGTGCCGCGGGTGACGATGGTGATCCGCGAGCGGTGGCCGGTATAGTCGATCTCGGCTACGGTCAGACTTTCGATGTTGTAGCCGCGCCCGGAAAACAGGCCGATCACCCGCGCCAGCACGCCTGCCTCGTTGTCGACGATCACGGCCAGGGTGTGGCATTCGATCACATCGGAATTGGGATCGCGCAAATCATAGGCCGAGTGACGCGAAGTTCCCTTTTTGATCTTCAATGCAGACATGTTTGAATGGTCCTTTCGACTGGGCACCGCAGCGCGAAATCGATGCCGTGGCGGAGTGTAGTTAAACATGTTTTAATACTGACAGACCAGAGTGAAGATGCGTCGAAATGAAAGGGGTATAGGTGACGGAAAGGGTAACGGCACGGCCCTGCACGACGGCGGCTTTTTCGGAGGCCCTGGAAAACGTGCCCGCCCCGGTTCGGGCCATGCTGGACACTGCGCCGGTCTGGTTCTGGACAACCGATGCCGATCATCTGTTCACCGGTCTTTCCGAACAGCTGTTCCGCCATACCGGAACCCGGCCTTCCGATTATCTGGGCCGGTCGCGCCGGGACTTCATCGTCGGGTTGGCGGCCTATACCCCCGAGGGCGAGGCGCATCTGCGCTGTATCGAGGCGCACGAACCGTTTCGCGATTTCACCTATCGCCACACTTTCACAAACAACCATCAGGCTTGGGTCAGCACCAGTGGCGATCCGGTGTTTGACGAGGCCGGGCTGTTCTGCGGGTATCAGGGGATGGCGATGCTTTTGTCGGCGGCGATTCACAATGGCAACCTCTCGCTCGGGTCCGAGCGCGATCTTCTGGGCCACACCGCCGAGTTGCAGCGCAAGGTCGAGGTGCGTACCGACGCCCTGAACCAATCCTATCGGCTGCTGGCCGGCGTGCTGAACAGCATGGATCAGGGGCTGATCGTCTATGATGTGGGGCCGAACGGACGGGCGCACATCCTGTTGAGCAATCCGCGCTTTTGCGATCTGATGAACGTGCCACGGGTCCTGGTACAGCCGGGGCTTCCCGTCGACGCAATATTCGATTATTGTGATAACCGTGGAGATTTTGAAGGTTTGCCCCATGGTGTTCTCGGCACCCGCGCGGCGGCCCAGGCGGCGCGGCCCGTCCTGTTGCGCCCGGGGGGCACAGGGCACAGCGTGATTTATCATACGACACACCGTTCTGACACCGGCGCGATCGTAACGCTGACCGATGTGACGGACATCGAGGATCAGCGCCGCGCGCTGGATCTGGCCCGCCGTTCGGCGCAACAGGCCAGCGATCTGCTGAGTGAAGTGGTCGAGGCAATGGGCGAAGGTCTGTTGGTTACCACTGGCAACAGGTTGATCGACGAAGACAAATTGGTCGAGGTGGTCAACCCCGCCTATCGCCGTCTGTTCAACCTGCGCGAGGACGAAATTGCACCGGGCATGGTGATGCGTGACGTTCTGACGCTGTTGCGTGATCGCGGCGATGCCTCAAGCCGGGAAGATTTTCAGCTTGTCGAGGCGCGCTTGAACACCGGCGATCCGGTCATGATGCAGGTGCCTTCCACAGGGCGCAGCTATTCGGTGCGCGCCACTGCCCGGCCATCGGGTGGTTTCGTTCTGGTACATACCGATGTGACCGATCTTCAGGCACGCACCGTTGCACTGGACAAAGCGCGCCGTTGCGCGGAACTGGCCAGCAGCGCGAAATCCACATTTCTGGCGGCAATGACACATGAAATCCGCACTCCGATGAATGGTATTATCGGAATGGCCGAACTTCTGGTCGAAAGCGGTCTTTCGGGCAAACAGGAACTGTTCGCAAAAACGATCCTTGATTCCGGCGCCGCGCTGATCGAAGTCGTGGGGGATGTTCTTGATTTTTCAAAGATCGAGGCGGGTCGGGTCGATTTGGTGACTGGACCTGTCGATCTGCCCCATATGGCGCAGGAGATCCATCAACTGTTAAGCCACCGGGCGCGGCAGGCCGGTCTGGATCTGCGGGTGTCGGTGGCGCCTGACATGCCGGCGATCTGGCGCGCCGATGGGCCACGGTTGCGCCAGATTCTGATCAATCTGGTCGGCAATGCAATCAAGTTCACGCCGCAGGGTCATATCGCGCTTCGCCTGTCGCCCCGGCGCGACCAGCCTGGCGTGCTGTTTGAGATCGAGGACAGTGGCATTGGCGTACCGCCCGAACGCATCGCCACCATTTTCGAAGCTTTCGATCAGGTGGTGACGGAAGATGGCCGCCACCTTGGCGGTACAGGTCTGGGTCTTGAAATCACCCGCCGCCTTGTTTCCTTGATGGGCGGCAGCTTGTCGGTACGTTCGGAAGTGGGGCAGGGATCGGTGTTTTCGGTATCGCTGCCCCTTGTCACCGCCGATGGTGATGCGCTGCCACCGCCCGCGTTGACGCATCGCATGTCGGATATGGGGCAGCGGCACCTGCTGATCGCCGAGGATAATCTTACGAATCAGTTGGTTTTGCGCCATATGCTGGCCCCTCTGGGTGCGCGCCTGACAATCTGTGGCGATGGTGTCGAGGTGGTCGAAGCCTGCGCACGGGGCGACGCCGATCTGGTGTTGATGGATATTTCGATGCCCCGCAAGGACGGGATCAGCGCGACACATGACATTCGGCGCGCCGAGGCTGCCTGCGGCGTCGCGCCGATTCCTATTATCGCGCTGACCGGCAACGCCACCGCCGAGGATCGCGCCCGCTGTATGGCGGCGGGGATGAATGGTTTTCTGACAAAACCACTGCGCAAGGCGACCGTTCTGGCCGAACTCGCACGATTCTTGCCCGAAAACACCCCCCCGCGCCAGGCAGGCGCCCCGCCGCGGGGGGCCGCCTGACGCAATACCTGATCAGACCATGACGGCGCCCTTTGTGCCGATGGCGTCTTTTGTTGATGCTTCGCCCAGCAACATCTTGTTGTGCGGTTCGCCAGAGGGAATCATCGGAAAGCAATTTTCGTGTTTTTCGACGAGACAGTCAAAGACCACCGGGCCGGGGTGGCGGATCATCTCGATGATCGCCTCGTCCAGATCGGCAGGATCGTGACACTGGATGCCCTTGGCGCCGAACGCCTCGGCCAGCTTGACGAAATCAGGCAAGGATTCAGACCATGAATGCGAATACCGCTCGCCATGCAGCAATTCCTGCCACTGTCGGACCATGCCCAAGCGTTCATTGTTCAGAATGAACTGTTTCACCGGCAGGCGATACTGCATTGCCGTGCCAAGTTCCTGCATGTTCATCAGCCACGATGCCTCGCCGGCAACGTTGATGACCAAGGCATCGGGATGCGCCATCTGCACCCCGACCGATGCCGGAAAACCATAGCCCATGGTGCCAAGGCCCCCCGATGTCATCCAGCGGTTGGGCTCTTCGAAGTTCAGGTATTGTGCCGCCCACATCTGATGCTGGCCCACCTCGGTGGTGATGTACCGGTCGTATCCCTTGGTCAGTTCCTCAAGTCGTTTCACGGCGTATTGTGGTTTGATAACAGGGCCTTTTTGGGTAAACTTCAGGCAATCCACCTCGCGCCACCTGTCGATCTTCTTCCACCACTTGGCCAGCCCTTCGCGGTTGGGGTGCAGACCGCGCTCTTTCCAGATGGCGATCAGTTGTTCCAGAACGGCGGCAATGTCACCGATGATCGGCATCTCGACGCGGATAATCTTGTTGATCGAACTGGGGTCGATGTCGATATGCGCCTTGATCGAATGGGGGCTGAAATCGGCCACGCGCCCGGTGATCCGGTCATCGAACCGCGCGCCGATGTTGACCATCAGATCGCAGCCATGCATCGACATGTTCGCCTGGTACAGCCCGTGCATCCCCAACATCCCCAGCCACTGCTTGCCCGAAGCCGGATAGGCACCCAGACCCATCAGCGTGCTGGTCACCGGAAACCCGGTCAATTCCGCCAGTTCGCGCAACAGCGCCGTGGCCCGCGGGCCTGAATTGATAACGCCACCGCCAGTGTAAAGGATCGGACGTTCGGATTTTGCCATCGCCTCGGCAAGTTCCGCGATGGTGTCGGGGTTGCCCATGGTCTTGGGTTGGTAATGGCTGACCTTGACCTTGGCCTTGGGGGTGTAGGTGCCGGTGGCAAATTGCACGTCCTTCGGAATGTCCACCAGAACCGGCCCCGGACGCCCCGTCGTGGCGACGTGAAACGCCTCGTGGATGGTGCCCGACAGGCGGTCGGTTTCCTTGACCAGCCAGTTGTGTTTTGTGCAGGGGCGGGTGATGCCCACGGTGTCGGCCTCCTGAAAGGCATCATTGCCGATCATGAAGGTGGGCACTTGCCCGCTCAGCACGACGATCGGGATCGAATCCATCAGCGCATCGGTCAGCCCGGTCACAGCGTTTGTTGCGCCCGGCCCCGAGGTGACAAGGCACACCCCCGGTTTGCCGGTCGAGCGGGCGTAACCTTCGGCGGCGTGGGTGGCCGCCTGTTCGTGGCGCACAAGAACATGGCGAATTTCATTCTGCTGGAAAATCTCGTCATAGATCGGCAATACGGCACCCCCGGGATACCCGAACACCACCTCGACCCCCTGATCCTTGAGCGCCTGAACCACCATGGCCGCCCCGGTCATTGCCTTTTTCATCCGTTTGATCTCCGCTATCGCCTGCTGTTGGCCGCATCGTTGCCGTCTGGCACAAAAAAACCCCCGAAGTTCGGGGGCGCATGGGGAACCGTTTCAGGTGTCCGTCACCGGCCCATGCGCGTGTCTTTTACAATTACGATGTCGGCGGACATTGAACAGGCTCCTGTTACCACGCAGTCAGATTAGGGTCCGGGCGCGGGGGCGTCAACCAAGCTGCCGCAAAAAATGTCGCAAAGATGCTGGATTTTGTACTTTTCTTGCGATGGCTGCCGTCTGTTGCGGCGAAGGCCACCGTTATCGCCCAGTGCCCTGCAACACCCCGTGTTCCAGCGCATAGCGGGTCAGCCCGGCGGTGCTGGCGATGCCAAGCTTGCGCTTGATGTTCTTGCGATGGGTTTCGACGGTACGTATCGAGATGTCCAGCGTCTGGGCCACGTCCTTGTTGCTGTGCCCTTGGGCCAGTTCCAGCAGGATCGTCTGTTCCCGCTGCGTCAGCGGCAGGCGTCCACCCGTCGCGCGGGACGGTGACAGCGATGTCTCGGCGCCGATGCACAGGTATTCGCCGCCCTGCATGACAGTGTCGATGGCCGTCTTGATGTCGTCGGTGGGCACGTCCTTCAGGATATAACCCCGCGCGCCGTGGTTCAGTGCAGTGGTGATATATTCGGCGCTGTCGTGCATTGACAGGATCAGCACACGGGTTTCGGGGCGACGTTCCATGATGATTTCAGTGGCAGACAGGCCCGATATCCCGGGCATGTTCAAATCCAGCAGAACCACATCCGGGGCCAGCTCCACCACGCGGTCAATCGCCGCCTGACCGTTGGACAGGGTGGCGACCACGGTAATGTCATCATAGCTTTCGAGAATCGCCTCGATTCCTTCGGCAACCATTGGGTGATCGTCAACGATCATCACGCGGGTAGGGGGGCGGGTCATGCGGCGGCCTTTGGCGCTTGGGACGGGGGCAGAAGGTGGGTCAGGGGCACGTTCGCTTCGATCATTGTGCCACTGGCCGAGGATTGGATGCGCAGAGTACCGCCCAGTTGTTCGATGCGCTCTTGCATGTTGCGCAGGCCAATTCCGATGCCGGAGCGCTGCGGGCGGGCCGGGTCTATGCCGCAGCCGTCGTCCTGAATGCGCAGGGTTCCGCCCCTGCGGTGACCGAACAGGCGCAGCGTTACATGGCGAGCGCCGGAATGGCGCGCGATATTGGTTAGCGATTCCTGCGCGATACGATAGAGGGCAGTCTTTGCATCTTGGCTCAGGCGGTTGGAAAATACAACTGTTTCAAAGTCGCAGATGATGCCGGTGCGCATGCTGAATTCATCGGAAAGGGCATGCAGGGCAGGGCCGAGGCCCAGATCGTCCAACACACTCGGGCGCAGATCGCGGCTGATCCGGCGCACTTCCTGAATTGCACCCGACAGATTGTCGATGCCCCTGTCCAGGCTGTCCGAGACGCGTTCATCGCCCAGCCGGAGGCGCCGCCGTGTCAGTTCCAGTGCATAGCGTGCGCCGATCAGGATCTGGCTGATCGAATCGTGCAGTTCGCGCGCCACACGGCTGCGCTCTTCCTCCTGGGTGTCGACGATGCGCTGGGTCAGGTGTTTCAGGCGGGCATCGGCCAGACGACGTTCGCGGATATTGATGAAAAGCCCCGACAGGAAAACCAGAAACAACGAAACGGCAGTGATCGCGCCGATTTGGACAAAGGTTTGCGCGATCCGTTTTTCAACACCTGCGCGGGCCGTGGCGACAGTGTGCAGCACGTCATCAATGAAAACCCCGGTGCCCAGGGCCCAGTGCCAAGAGTGAAGGCCAGTCACATACGTGACCATCTCGGCCATTTCGCCGGTGCTGGGTTTCGGCCAGAGATAGCTGTGGTAGCCGGCACCGGAACGGGCGATGCGAATCAGCTCGTCGGTGATCGGCACGCCGTTCGGGTCGGTCTGGCCGGCCCAGTTTAGGCCGATCAGTTCGGTCTGACGTGGCGACACGATGTTGGTGCCATCATAGTCGTAGACGAAATAAAACCCTTCGTTGCCATAAATCATCGCCGCCAGAATCTGCGCCACGGCCAGCTTGGCTGCGGCGTCGTCAGGCTGGGCGTTGCCATAGATGAAAAAAAAGGCGTTGCGTGCGAGTGTGACATAGTTGCGCAACTCTTTCTTCTTTGCCTCGATCAACTGGGTTTCCAGTGCGGCGATTTCACGCTCGGCCAGTTGCCGGGACTGGTCGGTCACCAGAATCGCGATCAGCGCGACCGCCACGATCAGGGGAACCGTCGCCAACAGGCCCAGCTTTTGCCCGTAGGACAGGCGAACAGAAGAAAAGCGTTTGACCAAAGGCGAGTCGCAAACAAATGTTGAAATCGGCCACATCCTAGCGCGCCTCGCGCCTGCGAAGCGACCGGAATTATTCATGCCGGCGAAAAGGTGGGAAAATCTGGCGAAATTGGTCATATTTTTGAGCCAACTACGGGGTTGTGGGTATTGTGATGCCGGATTGCGACTGTAAACTGACGAGACTTTAAACGATCCGCCCTGAGCGTTCGGCCCCACTCTGACCGACGATCGCGGCATCCTAATGGGAGGACCTGAATTATGGATCGTCGTTCTTTTCTGCGTACCGCAGCCATCGGCGGCGCGGCGGCAACCACCCTTGCAGCGCCCGCCATCGCCCAAGGTAACCGCACGTTGAGCATGGTCACGTCTTGGCCGCGCGGCTTTGCGGTGCTTGACGATGCCGCGACCTACTTCAACGAGGCGGTGAACGCCATGGGCGGCGGTTCGCTTTTGATCGAAAAGAAGGCCCCCGGAGAGCTGGTGGGTGCGTTCGAGGTTTTTGATGCGGTGACCGCCGGTCAGGCCGACATGTACCACACTGCGGAATATTATTTCATCGGCCAGCATCCGGGTTACGCCTATTTCACCGCCGTCCCCTTCGGGGGCACCGCGCAGGAACTGTCGAACTGGTATTACAACGATGGCGGTCAGGAGCTGCACGATGAACTGGGCCTGATCTTCGGGCTGAAATGTTTCCTGTGTGGCAATTCGGGGTCGCAATCGGGCGGCTGGTTCCGCAACGAAATCCGCTCGGCGGAAGATCTCAAAGGGCTGCGGTTTCGTATGCCGGGCCTCGGCGGCGAGGTTCTGGGCAAGCTGGGCGTGTCAGTGCAAAACATCCCTGGCGGTGAATTGTATCAGGCGCTGTCTTCGGGCGCGCTTGACGGGCTGGAATGGGTTGGCCCCTTCGCGGACGAGCGGGCGGGTTTTCAGGAGGTCGCCAAGGTGTATTACACCGCCGGTTTCCACGAGCCGGGTTCGGGCCTGACCACCGGTATCAATCTGGATGTCTGGGAATCGCTGAGCGATCCGCACAAGGCGATCATCGACAACGCCTGCAAGGCCACCACCCAATGGCAGTTGTCCAATACACTCGCCAACAACGGTGCTGCTCTGGCCCGCCTGCAACAGCAGGGCGTGCGTACATTGCAATTCAGTGACGACGTGTGGGATGCATTCGGCGCTGCCTCGAAAGAGGTGCTGGACCAGTACATGGGTGACGAATTGTTCGCGCGTATTCGCAATTCGTTCGAGGCATCGTTGGCGAAATCGTCGGACTGGATTCTGAAATCCGACGGCTTTTATGTCGAACAGCGCAACCGGGTTCTGGCCAAAGGCTGATCCGGCGTCACGACAAGACAGGCCCTTCGCCCCTGCGGCGAAGGGCTAAAGGCGGTTCGATATCGTCGGCCTGCCAATGCGCAGGAACATTCCGCACAATAAAGTTGGGGGAAACGGCCAATGGAATGGGTCAGCTGGTTTTTAATGAACATTGTGATGGCGCCGTACAACCTTCTATATGCGCTGACTCATCCGCAGCTTTGGCTGAACTGGTCCGATGGTGCCGCAGTGATGCGCGTGATCTACTACGGTGGGTCTACTGAATTCTTTTTTGTTGTATTCGTCACCCTGATTGTTCTGACAACAATCGGGATGTGGAAACACAGCTTCATGTGGGGCATGGTGCGCGGCTTGGAAGGCATGGCCAATGGTATCGGCCGCTTTGCCGCCTGGGCCGGTATTCTGATGGTGCTGCAGCAAATCGTGATTGTGTTCATCCAGCGGATCTTCCTCGAAGCACAGATCACGTTCGGCTTTGGTGTCGGCATGTCAAAAGATATCAGCTGGTTTGCTGAGGAACTCAAACTATACAATGCACTGATCGTTTGTCTTTGTGCCGCCTATACCTTTGTGCAAGGAGGTCACGTTCGAGTTGATCTGGTTTATTCCGTGGTCAGCTATCGCGCCAAGCGGATCATCGACATGTTTGGTTCGGTCTTTTTCATGATGTCTTCGGCGATCGTCACCTGGATGTATGCGTGGTATTTTCTGTGGCGCCATCTGGTGACGCCGAAAGTTTCGGCCAGCGACAGCTATGTTCAATTGGTCGAACGCAAGGCGAGCGCTTTCAGATGGAACGTCGAAACCATCGGTTTCTCGCCAAATGGCTTCAATGCCTATTTTCTGTTCAAGATATTGCTGGTGATTTTTTGCGCCATGATTTTCTTGCAGGCCGTGGCCTTCTTTTACCGCTCCTACCTCGAACTGAAAGAGGGCGAGGAAAGTGAAGGCAAATATCTGGACAAAGACAAGCTTGGGGACGAGATAGCCGAACTGGCCGCTCAGATCCACTAAGTCGCGCAAGGGAAGATCAAGATGCTTTTCGGAATGGACGGCGTAGAAGTTGGCCTTATCATTGTATTTCTTTGCCTCTTCGGGGCGATTTTGACCGGCTTTCCGGTGGCTTTCGCAATCTCGGGTGCTGCGGTGCTTTCTTTCGGGTTGATTGCAGTGCTGGATTCGGCTGGTCTTCTTGTTCATCAGGCGATCGACACCGGCTCGGCGGAATATGCGGCACTGCTTGCCGAGGGAATAAGCCGCGACTATATCTCGATATTCCGCTATCCTGATCTGCCCCGCTTCGACGAACCGGTGTTTGTCGGTGGCTGGGTTCAGGCTTTGGATCGCAACATTTCGTTTCTGGTTAACCGGATCAACGAAAGGGTTCTGGCCGGGCAAAGCATTGAAACACTGCTGGCGGTTCTGATGTTCGTGCTGATGGGCATAACCCTCGAGCGCAGCAAGATCGCAGAAGATCTGTTGACCACGATGGCACGGGTATTCGGGCCTCTGCCCGGCGGCCTTGCGGTATCGGTGGTGGTTGTCGGCGCGTTTCTGGCCGCTTCGACCGGGATCGTCGGGGCGACGGTTGTGACGATGGGGTTGTTGTCATTGCCTACGATGTTGCGCAACGGCTACTCGCCGCAACTGGCCACCGGCGTGATCGCAGCGAGCGGAACCCTGGGGCAGATCATTCCACCGTCCATCGTGATCGTGCTGTTGGGCACCCTTGCGGGTGATCTGTATTCCCGCGCGCAAGAGGCCCGTGCCCAATCGTTCGGCTGTTCCGACGCGCTGACCTATCTGGGTGAACCGGCGGTGCTGTCGGTGGGCACGCTGTTTCAGGCGGCTTTGCTGCCTGGCATTCTGCTGGCCCTGCTTTATGGCACCTATGCCTTTGTTTATGCCCTGGTGAACCCGTCCAAGGCCCCGGCCGTCGATCTGGGCGATGGTGCCGCCGGCGAGGTCATCACCCGCACTGAAGGTTTGACATGGTTTCTTGCGGTGCCGGTTGCGCTGATCCTCGGGGCGATCATTCTGGGCCAGGCTGGTGGCATCGGATCGCAAAGCGTGCGGGTGTCCAGCTTTTCCCTGGCAGGCGATTCGGCTTCGCTGCGCACCAACGTCGGTTCTGAGTGTCAGGCGGCGATGATTGATCTGCATGGTCAGGAGGCGTGGGACAAGGCCACAGCCGAGCAGCAGGCGATCAACGATGCTGGTGGACAGGTGCAAAGCCGCACCCTCTCCCCCGAGGAAATGACCAAGGCGCGCCTTGATAAGGTGGAAGCCGCCGCCCCGATCGGCACCGGGCTGGCCACGCTGATGGTGCTGTTCACCCTGATTCTGGCGGTTGCGCGGGGAGTCTCGCCCGCCTCGGATCGGCGGCCGCTGATTGTCGGTGCCCTTGGAGTCTTGCTGATGGTGCTGGTGGATGTGCTGTTTATCAGCCCGCTTACCACACCCGGCAAGATGCTGGTCATGCTGGTGGTCCCGCTCATCCTGACGTTCCACGGTCTGATCGAGGCGACCCGGCGTCTGGCCAGCAATGAGTTGATCCGCGTTGTGTTTCCGCCGTTGGTGTTGATCATTGCGGTGCTGGGTTCGATTCTCGGGGGTATCACCAACCCGACGCCTGCCGCAGCCCTGGGGGCAGGTGGTGCTCTGATGCTGGCGGCTTATCGCAAACGCAGGGATGACGGCGGAACCGGGAGGATGGTGATCCTGGCGTCATTCGCGCTGGTCATCATGCTGCTGGTTGGCATCAACTTTGACCTGCGCGTGCATCAGGATGTGGTTTCGGCGGAAAACGCCATCGCCTTTGTCGTCGCGCAGGCCGCCTATCTGTTTGCAATGTTTGGCTTGCTGTATTCTTGCTGGGTTTTGTTTGCCGGAGGAGTGCTGCCGCCGGTGGTGCGCGAAACCGCAAAGGTGACCAGCATGGTGTTTACCATCCTGATCGGCTCGCAATTGCTGAACCTCGTTGTCATCTCGTTTGGCGGTGAACATTACATCCAGGATTTTCTCCGCAGCTTCGACAATGAATGGCAAGTTTTCCTTCTGGTCATGCTGGTTTTGTTCCTACTTGGGTTTGTTCTTGATTTCCTCGAGATTATCTACATCGTCGTTCCGATCGTCGGGCCGGTAATTTACGGGGGCACGATGGATCCGAAATGGGTAACGATCATGATCGCGGTGAACCTGCAAACCTCGTTCCTGACACCGCCCTTCGGATTTGCGCTGTTCTATTTGCGCGGCGTTGCCCCGGCCGGCGTGACAACCGGCCACATCTATCGTGGTGTAATTCCCTTTGTGCTGATCCAGGTGGGTGCATTGATACTGCTGTCGTTGTTCCCGGGGGTGGTCACCATCATTCCCGATTTGATCGGCCGCTGACACCGTCACCAGGCACTTGAGGGGTGGCGTGGTTTGCGCCGCCCCGTTCCATGCCACGTCCGACCCCGACCCACGCTACCGATGGCCGGGGATCCGGGCCAGTGTTTCTTCTTTGCAAAAATACTCAAAACACACCACCTGCCCGGCGCGCCACGCCAGTCAGGTAGTGGGGCGGGTGTCGGGCAGGCTGATCTGTGCTACCTGTTCGGCGATGGGATCGGTGGACAACGGGTGCAGTTCAGCGGAAAAGTCTGCCGGGTCGCGCAGCGTTTGCCACTTGCCCCGGCTGTATACCTCAAGCGCAGAAAATTTCGCCTTGTACCCCATCTTGGGGCTGCCGGGCACCCAGTAGCCAAGATAGACAAAGGGCAGGCCCGCTTCGCGCGCGATGTCGATATGGTCGAGGATGATATGAGTGCCCAGGCTGGCCGTGGGTTGGTCCGGGTCGTAAAACGAATAGACCATCGACAATCCATCGGCCAAAACATCGGTCAGGCATACAGCCGTCAGATCGCGGCGGCGCGGATTTGCGGTGGGGCGTGTATATTCGATCACCCGGCTGCGGATCGGTGTTTCCTCGATCATCGCCGCGAATTCGAATATGTCCATGTCGGCCATACCGCCAGTGGCGTGGCGGCTGTCGAGATACCGGCGAAACAGCGCAAATTGATCTTCGGTGGCCCAGGGCGAATTGGCTGTGCGGCGCAGGTCGGCGTTGCGGCGCAGCACCTTGGATTGGGTGCGCGTCGGCTTGAAATCCGCCACCCTGATCCGCGCCGAAAGGCAGGCCGAACATTCGGCGCAGGACGGACGGTAAAGCACGTTCTGTGACCGGCGAAACCCCTGTTGCGACAGCGCGTCGTTCAGGGTTTCGGCATATTCTCCCTGCAATGCGGTGAACAGCTTACGTTCCATCCGCCCCTCCAGATAGGGACAGGGCTGAGGAGCCGTCACATAGAATTGCGGGGCGATGGGCAGGGTGTGGCGCATGAATGTCCGGCTGTGATGTTTCCGTCACGTTAGCAAGCGTTTTGCCATCCGCCAAGCCCCTTGGACATGCCTTTATGTTGCCGCGCGATTGATCGCCGCACACCCCAGCCCAAGGTCTATCAGGCCCTGACCTCGCGCGCTGGTCAGCATCAGCACGATCGAGACCAGTTGCAGCGGAAACACCGCCATCGAAACCGCGTATCCCAAGGTGTGCAGGAACGCCGCAGACAAATCTAACCGCGTGCCTTGCGCCGTGCGCAGCTCGACCGCCATCAGCCGCATCCCCGGCGTGGCCGACCAGTTGGCCAGGCTGATCACCCGGTACATGAAGCTGAGCACGGCAAAGATCAGCGGCACGAAGAACAGCCCGATGAACAGGGTCAGCGGAATGGTCAGCAGCGTCAGCACGGCGATCAGCACGATGTCGATCAGCCAGGCCAGCAGCCGCTTTGTTGGCACGCCGACATAGAATGCCTCTTGGGTGTCGGGGTCAGGAAGGCCCCAATGGGGGCGGGCAGCATCGGCAAGGGGCGGGCGCAGATCATCAAATCGCATCGCGGATCCTTTGGTCAACTGGGTCAACGGAGGGCAGGAACGCAGCTTGGCCTGCCACGATGGGCAGGCCAGGGTGCGTGGCGGTCAAACTTCGATCGGGGTTGAATCGCGCTTGTCGGTGCGCCCGGCGCGGTCGTCCATGAACTGGTCGAACTCGGCCTTGTCCTTGGCATCGCGCAGGCGTTGCAGAAAGTCCTGGAATGCGGTCTGTTCTTCTTCGAGCCGGCGCAGGGTATCGGCCTTGTAGGCATCGAAGGCCGAGTTGCCCGAGCTTGAGAAGTGCGCCATCGGGGTGTGGATGCGCCGGTTGGCACAGGATTTGCTGAACATGCGTTTGCTCCAGATCATATAGGCGAGAATGGCCAGTCCGACAGGCCAGAAAAAGATCATGCCCAGCACCATTGCGGCGATCCAGGCAAACTTACCCTTTTCGTCCAGCCAGGTTTCGGCGCGGGCCAACCACGACAGGCGCGGTGTGGGGGTCTCGGCATAGGTGCTCATCGGGGTCTCCGTTCTGTGGCAAGGGTTTATGTGAATGGCCTTCACATCACCAAGATCGGCATGGGGCGGCCCTGCTTCAAGGTGCAATGTAAAACAAATTTACATGTTTCATCTGCGCCGTGTCTCTGGTCACCCGCACCGCAACGCTTGACCGCGCCGCCGCCATGGCCCAGCGTCACACCATGAGCTTTGCCGCCCGCCTGACCCGCACACCGCGCCCTTTCGATCGGCCCCGCGCCGATGATGCGGTTGCGCCGTTCGCCGACCTTTCGCCCGAATTGCGTGCCCTGTTGCACGGAACAGCCGGATGCAGCCCCTATCTGCATGGCCTGATGGCGCGCGAGGCCGATTGGCTGCGCACGGCCCTGACGCTGAACGCCGATACCGGATTTGCCGCTGTGCTGGCCGCGGTCAAGGCGCTGTCCGAGGATGATCTGGCCAATGGTCTGCGACAGGCAAAACGCCGCGCCGCTCTGCTGATCGCCCTGGCCGATCTGGGGGGCATCTGGACGCTGGAACAGGTGACCGACGCCCTGACGCGGTTTGCCGATCTGGCCACCGATCGCGCGCTGCGGGCCTGTGTTGCGCAACAATTCGCGCGTGGCAAGCTGCCCGGCATGGCCGAGGCCGATCTGACGGTGGCGGGGGGGCTGTGCGCCCTGGCCATGGGCAAGATGGGCGCGCATGAACTGAACTATTCCTCGGACATCGACCTGATCTGCCTGATCGACGAATCGCGCTTTGACCCAGACGATTTTCTCGAGGCGCGGCCCGGTTTCGTGCGGGCCACCCGTGCGATGGCAACCCTGTTGTCCCAAGGCACAGCCGAAGGCTATGTGTTTCGCACCGATCTGCGCCTGCGCCCCGATCCGTCGGTCACCGCCGTCGCGTTGAGCATGGAGGCGGCCGAGCGGTATTATGAAAGCCTTGGCCGCACCTGGGAACGGGCGGCACATATCAAGGCGCGGCCCTGCGCGGGCGATGTGGCGGCGGGCGCGCGCTATCTCGAACGGCTGCGGCCATTCGTCTGGCGGCGCCACCTGGATTTCGCGGCGATCCGCGATGCCCATGACATGCGCCTGCGGATCCGCGATCACAAAGGGCTGGGTGGGGCGCTTGCCCTTGAAGGCCACAACATGAAGCTGGGCCGTGGCGGCATCCGCGAGATCGAGTTTTTCACCCAGACCCGGCAGATCATCGCCGGGGGACGCGATCCGTCGCTGCGGGTGCGCGGCACGCTGGAAGGGTTGAAACGGCTGGTGCGGGCCGGTTGGGTGCCGCGTGATGTGGCCGAAACCCTGACCGCCGACTATCGCGCCCACCGCGAGGTGGAACACCGCCTGCAAATGATTGCCGATGCCCAGACCCACGATCTGCCCCAGACCGCCGAAGGGTTTGCGCGCCTTGCCGCCTTCATGGACCGTGACGTGGACGATCTGCGCGCCGAACTGATGGCACGGCTGACGCGGGTTTCGGACATGTCGGAAGAATTCTTCGCCCCCGCGGCGCCCACCCGCGCCCCGGACATGACACCGTCCCAGGTCGAGATCGTGGCGCGCTGGCGCGGCTATGCGGCCCTGCGATCATCGCGCGCGCAAGAAATTTTTGAGCGCCTGCGCCCCGATCTGCTGCGCCGTCTGGAAAACAGCGCAAACCCCGATCAGGCCTTGCTGCACCTTGACGGGTTTTTGCGCGGCTTGCCCGCCGGGGTACAGTTGTTCGCGCTGTTCGAGGCCAATCCGCATCTGATCGACCTGGTGGTCGATATCGCCGATACCGCGCCCGATCTGGCAGCCTATCTGGCGCGCAATGCCTCGGTGCTGGATGCGGTGCTGGGCGGCGGGTTCTTTGCGCCCTGGCCGGGGCAGGCGGGGTTGGCCGATGATCTGGCGTCGCGGCTGGCCGAAGCGGCGGATTACGAGGCGCGGCTTGATCTGCTGCGCTCTTGGGCGAAAGAGTGGAAGTTCCGCATCGGTGTGCACCTGCTGCGCGATCTGATCGGCGCCGACGAAGCGGGCGCGCAGTACGGCGATGTGGCCGGTGCGGTTTTGGGTGCGGTGTTCCCGCTGGTGGTGGATCAGTTCGCGGTCAAACACGGCACGCCGCCGGGGCGCGGGGCGATGGTGCTGGGCATGGGGTCGCTTGGGGCGCGGCGGCTGAATGCCGGGTCCGACCTGGATTTGATCGTGATCTACGATCCTCAGGGGCAAGAGGCATCGGATGGCCTCCGCCCGCTGGCGTCGCGGCCCTATTTCGCGCGGCTGACCCAGGCGTTGGTCACTGCTCTGTCTGCCCCGATGGCCGAGGGCCAGTTGTACGAGGTCGATATGCGGCTGCGTCCGTCGGGACGGCAGGGGCCGGTGGCCACCGCCCTGTCGGCCTTTATCGAATATCAGCAGACCGAGGCGTGGACATGGGAACATCTGGCCCTGACCCGGGCCCGCGCGGTGGCGGGCGATACCGGCCTCTGCGCCGATGTCGAGGCGTTCCGCCGCACGTTGCTGGCCCGAGACCGCGGGGCGGTCAGGGTCTGGGGTGATGTGGCCGACATGCGCGCGCGCTTGGCTGCCGCGCGCTCGCCCAGTGGCCCGCTGGACGCGCGCGCCGGGGCCGGGCGTTTGCAGGACATCGAACTTGTCGCCGCCGCCTGTGCCCTGTTGGCCGGGGTGGAAACCGCAGATGTGGCTGCGCAACTGCGCGCCGGGGTGGCGGCGGGCGTGATCGGCGGCGCCACGGGTGACACCCTGATTGCCATCCAGGCGCGTCTTTGGGCGCTGCATGCAGCTGGTCGGCTACTGGCGCCCGGACCGTTGCCGCTGGACAAACTGGGCGCGGGGGGCATTGCCCTGTTGTTGCGCGGCACGGGCTGTGTTGATCTTGATGCGCTGGTGATCGAGGTAGGCGACATGGCCGAAACCGCAGCCGGCTGCATCACCGACCTGCTTGGCAAGACAAGCGCAAGTCCCTAGCGTTCTATTCACACAGGATGCCCGATGAACACCACCCGGACCGATCCCAAGGGGCTAATGCGTGAAAGTTACAGGATCGCCGGCATTGGCCCAAGCGAATGTCGGTCGATCTTTCTTGATTGGGCGCTGTCTCTGCCTTTGGGTGCGGACATGCAAACCGTCATCCCCGAAGTTCTGGCGCAGTATCAGGCAGACAATCCCGGCCACCCGATGAACGCGGTTCTGCGGCAAGGTTTGATGGACGCCCCGTTGGTCGGGCGGCGTGGTGGGCGCGCGGCCCGGTTTGACGACCGGGATTAGCCCGTCAGCGCCGCCGCCTCGCGCGCCAACGCCTCGATCCCGGCCCAGTCCCGTGCCGCCACCATGGCGGGCGGCGCGACCCAGCTGCCACCGACGCACAGCGTGTTGGACAGGGCCAGATAATCGCGCGCGTTTTTCAACGTGACGCCGCCGGTAGGGCAGAATTTGACCTGTGGGATCGGTCCGCCGATGGCCTTCAACGCGGCGGCGCCACCACTTGCCTCGGCCGGAAAGAATTTCTGGGTGGTATAGCCACGCTCCAGCAGGGCCATCGCCTCGGTCGCGGTGGCGGCCCCGGGCAACAGCGGCAGCCCCGCTTCTTCGCAGGCGTCCAGCAACCGGTCGGTGGCACCGGGTGAAACCCCAAAGGTGGCCCCCGCATCCACCGCCGCCTGCACATCTGCCGGGGTCAGCAACGTGCCCGCGCCGACAACCCCGCCCGGCACCCGCGCCATTTCGCGGATCGCATCCAGCGCGGCGGGGGTGCGCAACGTGACCTCCAACGCGGGCAGGCCGCCCTTGACCAGGGCGCTGGCCAGCCCGAAGGCCAAGGCAGCATCGTCAATCACCAGGACCGGCACCACAGGGGCAAGACGGCAGATTTCGGCGGCTTTTTCAGAGGCGAGTTGCGGTGTCATGGCGGGTTCTTCCATCAAGGCGGCGGATGCCTTTGCAATAGGCGACAGGCGGCGCGTTGTCCATTGCACAGGTGGCTGTTCGGGCAGGGGGCGACCGGCGGCCAGGATTTTTATTTATTTTCAGGAAAAATTCTCTTGATCGACGGTAAAAACTTTTCAATCGTTTCCATACCCATAGTGGTTATCTCAGGAATTTTCGTCCCGTGCCGGCCGACATCACGATCAGGAGCGGTTTCGTTTCTTAAAGAATGCATTCGACGGAAGTGTAAAATTCATTTCGAAGAACAAAGAGGGGCTTACGATACTGACGATGAGGATCAACGCGTCGACAATGCGATCGAGCATTGCGGCGCCGGCGCTGACAGCGGTATCGGGCTGTCTTGGAAATCGGGCTGCCTTGGAAGCGGAAGTGGCGGTGGCGCTGGCGGCGGGTTTAGCCCGGCCAGCTATACCGGCGCGACCCGGCTGGATGCCGTGGGCGTTGACAACGACGGAACGCTCATCGGCGAGGTGAAACTCGACGTCGATTTCGCGGCGCCTTGGGCGAGGCGGGGCTGGAATGGCTGGGCGACTGTGATCGGGTGAACGGTTTGGGCCTTTCGCTGACGCGCAAGATCGTGGCAGGTGGCCGCGATCACACGCGCGCCGGGCTGTACCTGAGCCACAGCGCCAGTTTCGGGCGGTCTGGCGCGGTTGTCGGCCGGTTCGAGGTTCTGGACCAACGCTTTGACGGCGGATCGGGGGCCGATGGCACCCGTGCGCGGCTGGTGGGCCAGTATCGCCAGGCCGTGTCGGCCCGGTTGCAATGGCGCGTCTCGGCCGAGGCCGAAACCCTGTCGGCCAAGGCTGCCCCGGAAAGCTTTGATCGGGTCCAGATGGCGGCGGGGCTGACCTGTGGCTTTGACCACGGGCTGATCCTGGGGCTTGATCTGACGCGGGCGCAGGTGCGTTATGACGGTCTGTCGCCGCTGTTTGGCACCGCCCGCCGCAACGACATAACCACCATCGGCACGCAGATTCATAACCGCAACCTGAAACTGCGCGGCTTTGCTCCGGTTCAGGAGTTGAGCCATGAGGTGGGCCGCAGCAGCATCGAAGTTTACGGCTACGACAACACCACCCTGTCTCGCTGGGGCTGACCCGCGCGTTCTGAGCCCGGGGGACAGCGCGGTCAGATGACCACGCCCGCCCCGTCACTGGCCAGACCGACGTTGCGGCGGAACACCTCGAACAGTTCGCGCCCCACGCCGTGACCATTGCGCGACAGATCTGCGGTGGCCGGTTCGCGCGTCGACAGATCGACGCCGATCACATCCAGCGTGCCCGCCACCGCATCCACCCGAACGACATCGCCGTCGCGCAGCCGTGCCAATGGCCCGCCCAGCGCCGCCTCGGGCGACACATGGATCGCCGAGGGCACCTTGCCCGACGCACCCGACATCCGCCCGTCGGTGACCAGCGCCACCTTCAGCCCCCGGTCCTGCAACACCGCCAGGGTGGGGGACAGCGAGTGCAATTCCGGCATCCCGTTGGCGCGCGGCCCTTGAAACCGCACGACAACCACGGTGTCGGCGGTGAATTCGCCGCGCTGGAACGCCGGTTTCACGTCGCGCTGATCGTCGAAGATGCGGCAGGGCGCCTCGATGATGTGCCGCTCGGGGGCCACCGCCGACACTTTCATCACGCCGCGCCCCAGATTGCCGTTCAGGTCTTTCATCCCGCCCGATGTCTGGAACGGATTTGAGGCCGGGCGCAGGATCTTGTCGTTCAGGCTGTGCCCCGCCCCGGCTTCCCATGTCAAGGCGCCATCCTTCAGCTTCGGCTCTTGCGCATACAGCGCCAACCCATCGCCCGCCACGGTCTTTGTGTCCGGGTGCAGCAACCCCTGATCCAGCAAGTCGCCGATCATATATCCCAGCCCCCCGGCGGCGTGAAAATGGTTCACATCGGCCAGACCATTGGGATAAACCTTGGCCATCAGTGGCACCACCTCGGAAATTTCGGCAAAATCCAACAGGTCGATCAGCACCCCCGCCGCCCGCGCCATTGCCGGCAAATGGATGATCAGATTGGTTGAACCACCCGTGGCCATCAGCCCGACGATGCCGTTGACGATGGCCTTTTCATCCAGAATGTCTGACACGGGGCGGTAATCATTGCCAAGTGCGGTGATTTCCAGCGCGCGTTTTGCCGCCGCCTGGGTCAGCGCGTCGCGCAGCGGTGTGCCGGGATTGACAAAAGACGACCCCGGCAGGTGCAACCCGATGAATTCCATCAACATCTGGTTGGAATTGGCAGTGCCGTAAAAGGTGCAGGTGCCGGGGCCGTGATAGCTGTCCATTTCGGCCTTCATCAGGGCATCGCGGCCAACCTCGCCCGTGGCAAACTGTTGGCGCACCTTGGCCTTTTCGTCGTTGGGCAGCCCGCTGACCATCGGACCGGCGGGAATGAACAGCGCCGGAATATAGCCGAAGGTGGCGGCCGCGATCACCAGCCCCGGCACGATCTTGTCGCACACCCCCAGGTACACCGCCGCATCATAGGTATTGTGCGACAGGGCCACGCCGGCGGCCAGCGCGATCACATCGCGTGAAAACAGCGACAACTCCATGCCCACCTGGCCTTGGGTCACCCCGTCGCACATCGCCGGCACACCGCGCCACCTGTGCTGTGGCCCCAACCGAGCGGGCCGCGGTGCGAATCTGGTCAGGATAGGTTTCAAACGGCTGATGGGCGCTCAGCATGTCGTTATAGGCGGTGACGATCCCGAGGTTGGGCGCGCGCACCGCCGCAAGCGCGCCTTTGTCGTCCGACATCGCGGCATAGGCGTGGGCCTGATTGCCACAGGTCAGATGCGCGCGGCGCGGTCCTTCGGCGGCGGCCTCGGCCATACGGCCCAGATAGGTGCCGCGCGCTGTGCGGCTGCGCTCGATGATCCGGTCAGTGACTTTGGCAATGACGGGGTGAAGCGGCATGGGACGACCTTTCAAAAACGCAAATCTATAGTCAAAGACACTACAGCAGGTTTAGCGCTAACAAAAGGGTGGACGGGTGCATTTTTGAAATGCTGCACTTGCACGGTGCGCATGGCGGGATTGTGGGTTTGGCGGTGGTTGCATGGGTCAGGCCGCTTTACCTATTGCCAGCAACGAACTGCACCGCAGAAAAGGCAACGAGATGAAACCGATGACCACACAAAATCTTGATATGATCGAAGCCCGCGCGCGCCAGTTGCGCGCTCAGGCCATTGGCGAAGTTATGCAGGCCCTGCGCCTCTGGATCGCCGCCCGCTGGGCCGGGCTGCGCGGCGCCGCTGGTAAAACCCAGGCAGGCTGACCCTTTCGCGCGGCGGAAAAACCCGCTAGGGCAGGGCGATGGAACATGACATCGCCCCGCCCACCATCCGCCTGTTGCCCAAAACCGACCCGCGCCCGCTGCGTCGCGGCAGTCCTTGGGTATTCGCCAATGAATTGGTGATCGACCGGCGCACCCGTGCCCTCGCTGCGGGCACCATCGCCCTGCTGGAGGACGGCGAGCGCCGCCCGATGGGCCTTGTCGCGGTGAACCCCAACTCCAAGATCATCGCCCGGATGCTGGACCGTAATCCCGATGCGGTGATTGATCAGGCATGGTTCGCCACACGCCTGTCGCGCGCGCTTGCGCTGCGGGCACGGTTGTTTGATGCCCCCTTCTATCGCCTGGTCCACGCCGAGGCCGACGGCCTGCCGGGTGTTGTGATTGATCGTTTTGGCGATGCGGCGGTCATCCAGCCCAATGCGGCCTGGGCCGAGGCGCTGTTGCAGCCTTTGGTCGCGGCCCTGATCGAAGTGACCGGCGTGACCAGTGTGGTCAAAAACGCCACCGGACGCGCCCGCACGCTTGAGGGGCTGGACGAGGAAACCGTGCTGTTGACCGGCACCTTGACCGGGCCAGTTGCCGTGCCGATGAATGGCGCGTGCTACATGGCCGACCTGCTGGGCGGGCAAAAGACCGGGCTGTTCTTTGACCAACGCCCGAATCATGCCTTTGCCGCCCGGCTGGCCCAAGGCGCAAAAGTGCTGGACGTGTTTTCCCATGTTGGTGGCTTTGCCTTGGCGGCGCTTGCGGCGGGGGCCGATCGCGCGCTGGCCGTCGATGGATCGGCCCCCGCGCTGGACCTGGCCGAACAGGGTGCGACCGCGGGTGGTGTGGCCGAACGCTTTGCCACGCGCCGGGGCGATGCCTTTGACACCATGACCGAGCTGGCGACGGAGGGCGCGCAATTCGATCTGGTGATCTGCGATCCGCCGGCCTTCGCCCCGAGCAAATCCGCGCTTGAGGCCGGGGTGCGCGCCTATGAACGGGTCGCGCGTCTGGCAACGCCTCTCGTGGCGCCGGGGGGATTTCTGGCCCTGTGTTCCTGTTCCCATGCGGTTGATCTGGGCCGGTTCCGCGGCGCCTGCAATTCGGGCATTGGCCGCGCCGGGCGGGCGGCCCAACTGATCCACACCGGTGCGGCGGGGCCGGATCACCCGCAACTGCCACAATTGGCCGAATCGGGCTATCTCAAAGCGTTGTTCTATCGGTTGGACGGCTGATGAAGGTTCTGCTGGATGCCTGCGTGCTGTTTCCCACGGTGCTGCGCGACATCCTGCTGGCGGCGGCCAAAGCCGGGCTGTACGAACCGTTGTGGTCGCCCCGTATACTTGAGGAATGGGCCCGTGCGACAGTGAAACTGGGCCCGGGCGCCGAAACCGTGGCACGCGGCGAAATCGCCCTGCTGACGGCGGCTTGGCCCCGCGCGGCCATCCTGCCCCGTGACGGCGATCTGGCGCGCCTTTGCCTGCCAGACCTGAACGACATTCACGTTCTCGCCGCCGCGATTGCCGGTTCGGCCGATCTGATCGTCACCTTCAATGCCAGGGATTTTCCGCGCCATACCTTGTCGGCCGAAGGATTGGCCCGGCAAGACCCCGATCAGTTTCTGCTGTACCTGTATCTGCGGGCACCCGAGGCAATCCGCGCATCTGTCGCCAGCGTCCATGCCACCGCACAACAGCTGGCCGGTGAACCTCTGCCGCTGAAGCCGCTGTTGAAACGCGCGCGGCTTCCCCGGCTGGCCAAGGCGCTGGTTGCCAGCGGGGTTTGAGTATTTTTGGCAAGAAGAAGCCGAAACTGTTTCTTTCTTGCCTGAAATACCTCGACTTGCGGCATCGGTTCAGGAACCGGTGGCGACCGGCCGCGCCCTGGGTTTCAGCCCCAGCGCGCCTCGTTCGCCTCGATTGCGGCGATACGTTCTGCGGTTTTCGGGTGGCTCATCAGCCAGGCGGGGGCTGCGCCGCCCCGGGCACCGGTCAGTGCCTCAAGCTTGGTGAACAGCGATTTTTGCGCTGCTGTGCCGATCCCCGCCTTGGTCAGCAAGGCCGAGGCATAGGCGTCAGCCTCGTATTCATCCTTGCGTGACAATTTCGCGGCCAGCATGGATGTCACCATGCCCGCCAGCCAGATGCCAATTCCCGGCAGGAACCGCGACAAAACCATGGCCAGTGCGGTGCGCAGGGCGTTCTGGCCAGAAAAGTCGATCATCCGCCGACGCGAATGGCCCAGAGCGACATGGCCCAATTCATGGGCGATGACGCTGGCCAGTTCTTCGGCCGTGACCTGGCCCGCGCGATAGCGTTTATAGAAACCGCGGGTGATGAAAATGCGCCCGTCCGGCGCGGCCAGGCCGTTCACCGGCTCGATCTCATAAATATGCACCTTGATCCGGTCCAGATCCAAGGCCGCCGCCATGCGCGCGGTCAGCTTGCGCAGCGTCGGGTCAGCCAGTTCGGTTGACTTCTCGTTCAGTTCGCGGGCGGTGCGCCAGGCCGAAAAGCGATACATCGCAAAGCCATAGAGCACCGCCAAAAGGATAGGGGTGAGTTTCAACATATCTGTGATATGGGGTGGCAGGCCGCGGCTGGCAAGGCGGCCATCAGCGCAACCAGGCGCCATAGGGCGGATGCTGTGCCGCCATGTCCTGAAACAGCCAGACCATGCGATCCAGAAACCACAGCTTGGCCATCACGCTGAGGGTGCAGCCCAGCATGACCGCCCAGGGCAGAAGCCCCCACAGCCCCCAGGCCAGCGGGATCAATCCAAGCACCGCAAGCGCCGACAGCCAGGTCGCCGCGCGGGCGTGATGCCCGGGAATCGGCACGGTTCCGGCATTCAGCCAGACACGTTCGCCCAGAACCGCCCGGCTGAGCCAGTGGCGGGTATGGGTCGGGGGCGGAAACGCGCCGGGGTTGACCCAGGTCCAGACCAGCAACAGCGCGATCGGGATCAGGCACCACGCGCCGATCCACACCCGCCCATAGATCGCCAGCGCCAACAGCGGCAGCACCGGCAGCCGTGTGGCACCCGACCAGGGGTTGGAGTGCCGGTCCCAGACCGGGTCGGTCATGGCGAAACTGGCGGCAAGGCGGCCCATCACGGCCATGGGCGGGTCTCCGGTGAAGTTACCTGTCCGGTATGCCGTGAGGAGGGGCCAATGAAAAGAGCTTTGGCATTGCCTTTGCCGCCGCCGCTTGGCGCTGTCCTCTTGCGCCGGTCAGCGGGGGCGGCGGCGGCGGGGCGCGCTGTGCCGCCACAACCAGGCCCCAAGGCCCAGGGTGACGACCAGCCCGGCCGCTGCGCCGCTGGCATTGGACAGGATTGTCGCCACCGCCTCGAGCTGGTCGGCAAAGGTGAAACCCGCACCGACATAGAGCGTGACCCAGACGATTTCACCCAGCACGGACCAAAGCGAAAACCGCGCCCAGGCCATGCCGGTCGCCCCGGCGATATAGTTGACATAGGGGCCCAGCGGGCTGAACAGCCAGCGCGACAGGAACACGCCCGGCCCGCCGCGCCGCTCGGTAAACGCGCGTGCCTTTGCGATCGACAGGGCGGCCTTGCCTTTGGCGCGATCCAGCACGCCGGCAAACCGCAGCCCAAGGGCGAAGCCGGCCTGATCGCCCAGCACGGCCCCGGCCAGCGCGGCCGCCGCGCAGGCCCAGAGGTTCAAATCCTCGCCAGCGGAAAACGCCCCGGCGCTGAGCATGACCAGCGATGTGGGTACAGGAACTGCAAGGCAGCTGAGAAATGTCGCCGTGAAGATCAGCGTCAGGCCGTAGTGGATCACCAGGTCGGCAAGGGTGTCAGTCATTCAACAGCCTGTTCCGCCCGGAAGCGCGCGATTTCGGTCTCGATGACGAAAATCAGTTCGGCCAGGGGCACGCCACGATCGGCCGCGATGTCTTCGAGTGTGCGACGCCGGTCGGGCAGGGCCACCTCGCCCAGGGCGGCCTGCATCACCTCGGGCGGAACTTTCCATGAATGGGCGACATAGCGCGGCGTCATCCAGCCTTGAACCTGTTGATCGCGGCTGGCCGGATCCGACCAGTAGAAGGCGAACAGCGCCGAGCGGATCGCAAAGCCAATGGTCAACGCCGCAACCAGGGCAAAGGCCAGACTCGCAATGCGGTGATTCCGCCACAGATAGGCCAGGCGCCGCATCAGCGCACCTTATGGTCTGCGATGCCGCGCGACGGCGCTGTCTTGCTTTTGCCGTGCGTCCGGGGCTGGCCAGTGGATGGAACGGCAGGAAGCCGAGGCGGGATAAGCGGCATGGGCAGGGTCCTTTGCAGAGGTCGGCTGGGGGCCAGCCCCCAGACCCCCGAGGTATTTCGGGCAAGAAAGAGACAGGCGCAAGCGGCTTTGTTCAGGTGGATCAACGGGTCAGGGTGCGGGTGCCTTTGGTTAGTCCTTCAAGGGTCATCGGGACCATGCGGTCGGGCCCGAACAGGCGGGCGATCATCGGGATCGTGCTGGTATAGGGCCAAAAGCGCTCGGGCACCGGGTTGATCCAAAGGTGATCGGGCCAATGGTCGCGGGCGCGTTCCAGCCAGGTCTGGCCGGTTTCCGGGTTCATATGTTCTGAGGCGCCACCGGGATAGACCAGTTCGTAAGGGCTCATCGAGGCGTCGCCGACAAAAATGCATTTCCAGTCGGGGCCGTAGGTGTGCAGCACGTCCCATGTCGGGGTCTGGGCGTTCCAGCGGCGGGCGTTGTCGCGCCAGACGCCTTCGTAAAGGCAGTTGTGGAAATAGAAATGTTCGAGGTGTTTGAACGCGCTGCGCGCGGCGCTGAACACTTCCTCGACAACCTTGACATGGGGGTCCATCGAGCCGCCGACGTCGAGAAACAGCAGCACCTTCACCGCATTGCGCCGCTCGGGGCGGGTTTTCACGTCGAGCCAGCCTTGTTTGGCGGTGGCGCGGATCGTGCCGTCGAGATCCAGTTCCTCGGCGGCGCCGTCACGGGCCCATTTGCGCAGGCGTTTCAGTGCCACCTTGATGTTGCGGGTGCCCAGTTCCACGCTGTCGTCAAGGTTGCGGAATTCGCGCCTGTCCCACACCTTGACGGCACGCTGGTGGCGGCTTTCGTCCTGGCCGATGCGCACGCCTTCCGGGTTGTAGCCATAGGCGCCAAACGGCGATGTGCCGGCGGTGCCGATCCATTTGCTGCCGCCCTGGTGGCGGTCTTTCTGTTCGGCCAGACGCTGTTTCAGCGTTTCCATAAGTTTGTCGAACCCGCCAAGCGCGGCGATTTCGGCCTTTTCCTCTGCGCTCAGGTGTTTTTCAGCCATTTTGCGCAACCAGTCGGCGGGCAGGTCAACGGCATCGAGCAGCTGTTGGTCGGTGATCGTCTCGAGCCCCGCAAAGCTGGCCGCGAAGGCCAGATCGAAGCGGTCGATGTGACGTTCATCCTTGACCAGGGTGCAGCGGGCGAGGTGATAGAATGCCTCGACGTCATAGGTGACGAGACCGGCGCGCAGACCTTCGAGAAAGGCCAGAAATTCGCGCAGCGATACCGGAACCCGGTGGCGGCGCAACTGATCGAAGAATGGCAGGAACATCGTGGGCTACATCAGGCGCGACAGGGCGATGCTGGCAAACAGGCCCAGCACCGCGCCGACGATAGCCAGAGCCACCGCATATTGCAGCAGGTCCAGTGGCTTGCCACCGTTGCGCCGGGCAATCAGCGCGCCGGCGATGCCGCCCAACAGGGCAAAGGCGATGACGATCATGAGGCGTCTCCGGTGTTGGCGCCGAGCGGGCGGCGCGGGTTCAGGGCGGCGATTTCGGCGGCGCGCCGCCGCACCTCGCCGTCGTCGCCAAATCCATAGCGCGCCCACCCGAGGCTGTCACGGCGCACGGCCGCCGCTTCGGCGGGGCGGCCCAGTGACAAAAGCGCCTCGGCCTTGACCAGCAAAAGAGTGGCCAGCAGGGCGGCGTTTTCGGCCTGGACGACAGCGCCGATGTGCTGTGCCACGATGTCGAGTGCAATCTGGGCCTGACCCGAGGACAGGGCGAAGGCGGCCATCTGCATGGCGATATGCGCCGCGTGCACCTCGGTGTCGGGGTCTGACGCATAGATCGCGCCCGCCTGAAGGAACGAGGCCAAGGCCAGATCGCCATCCTGCCCGAGTGACAGACGGCCAAGCGCGAACAGCGCAAAGGCCAGGCGGTTGTCGTTCCAGTCGCCCGCCCGCGCCAGGGCCACCGCGCGCCGCGCGGCAGTTTGGCGACGCGACAGTGTGGCGCCGGGGCCCAGCGCCTGTTCGATGGTGTCGATCCAGACACGGGAGGTGGGCGCGCGCTGGGTGTCGGAACGTTGGGCACCGCCGGGATTGAGCCGCGCAAGGATCGCCGGCAGCCGCTGTGCGACAGTGGCGCGGGTCATCCCCGAGCGCAGGTCAGAATCATAGGTCGTGCGCAGGATCAGCATGTCAAAGCCGGTCAGCACAGTGTGGAAGTTGTCGTCGTTGAACACCGAATCGGTGAGGTGGTACATGTCATTCAGCGGCCCCAGCGCCTGGGCCAGTTCTTCGTGCAGGCAGTCGCGGATTTCCTGGGGGGCCACGTCGGATGGGATGAAAATCGCCATGCGCTCGCGCAGCGTGAGGGTGGTCCAGTCGGTCAGCGCACTGCGGCGGTTGCGCTTGAAATCGGCCCAGCCGGTGACGCGGGGCACGACAAAGCAGGCGGCCTGGGGTACCGCGCGCTGCAATTCAGCGCGTGGGATGGTTTCGATGGTGATCGACGCGGCGCTGTTTGGCGCCGTGCGGCGGATGTCGATGCCCGCCTCGCCGCGCAGGCGGGCGATCAGGCGGTCGAGATCGGGCAGCATACTGGGCGGTGTCTTGCCCAACACACGCACCGTCACCGGCCCCTCGAACCGGGTGAACACCGGCAAGCGTCGGCCGGATTCAAGGGTGAACGACAGGTCGAGAAAATCGGTGGCAATATCGGCATTGCTGGCGCGCGGTCGCTTAACGCTGGGCCCGGCGAATGTATTCATCGGCGGCAGGGCGATCAGATCGGTGCGCGCGCGGTCCTGTGGCGCGGTGCCTGCCGGGCTGCAGGCGGCAAGCGCCACCAAAGCAAGGCAACGGGTCAGGGCGCGGATCATCGGCGAATGACCTTATCGTGAGACGCGGGATTGGCGCACCACAGTGTATCGCTGTGAGGGTGGTCGGCGCCGATCGGAGGGTAAAGTATCGGTATCATGCAAGACAGGCCAATGGTAAACGCGACAGGGGATGGTCGGCACGATCATTGGCGGGACACCGCCGATGCAAGTACCTTAAAGCATGAGCTGCGATAATGCCATGGCGCGATGGGCGTCCACCCGCCACGCCCGCTGGCGGTGCCCGATCATCGGTGACTGCGGGCCATGAAGGCGAGGCGCTCGAACAGCTGCACATCCTGTTCGTTCTTCAGCAGCGCGCCGTGCAAAACCGGCAATGAATCTGCTGCCTTGCGTTGCAGATCCTCGGGGCGCAGATCCTCGGCCAGCAGCAGTTTCAGCCAGTCGAGCACCTCGGAGGTTGAGGGTTTCTTTTTCAGCCCCGGTGTCTCGCGCAGTTCAAAGAACTGGGTCAAGGCGGTGGTCAGCAGCGCCTCTTTGATGTCAGGAAAGTGAACACGGACGATTTTCTTAAGCGTCTCGGCGTCGGGAAACCGGATATAATGGAAGAAACACCGCCGCAAAAAAGCATCGGGCAGTTCTTTTTCGTTGTTCGAGGTGATGATCACCACCGGGCGGTGGCGGGCGCGGATCGTATCGGCGGTCTCATAGACGTGAAACTCCATCCGGTCGAGCTCTTGCAACAGGTCGTTGGGAAATTCGATGTCGGCCTTGTCTACCTCGTCGATCAGCAGGACAACCCGCTTATCTGCCTCGAACGCCTGCCACAACTTGCCCTTGCGGATGTAATTGGCCACGTCGCGCACCCGTTTTTCGCCCAGTTGGCTGTCACGCAGGCGCGACACGGCGTCGTATTCATACAACCCCTGCTGCGCGCGGGTCGTGGATTTGACGTGCCATTCGATCAGGTCCATGCGCAGGGCGCCGGCGACCTGTCGGGCCAGTTCCGTCTTGCCTGTGCCGGGTTCGCCCTTGACCAGGAGAGGCCGCTGCAATGTCACGGCTGCGTTCACCGCAACAGTCAGATCGTCGGTCGCCACATAGGCATCGGTGCCGGTGAATTTCATGGGAATTTCAATCCTCTGTCAGTTGGTATTCACAGATCTGTGCCGCGCGGTCACAATGCTACATGGCGGTCCCAAAGCCTAGTGACAAGCGGTAGGCGTTGCGATATTGCACCGCGCAAGGGAGTGCCCGATGACTTTTGAACCGTCCGCGCCAGCCCGCGAACGAGGTGAGGGAGAGACAATGAAGGTAGATGCCTTTCTGCCCGACGATTACCGTCCGGCCGAGGATGAACCGTTCATGAACGACCGTCAGGTAGAATATTTCCGCCGCAAGCTTTTGGCCTGGAAGGCCGATCTGATGGGCGATTCCAAAAGCACAGTGCAGGGCATGAAGGACGGCACCCGCAATATTCCCGATGTTGCAGACCGCGCGTCCGAAGAGACCGATCGCTCACTTGAGCTGCGTACCCGTGACCGCCAGCGCAAGCTTGTGGCGAAGATCGACTCGGCGCTGCGCCGCATCGAGGAAGGCGAATATGGCTATTGCGAGGCGACCGGAGAACCGATTTCGCTGAAACGGCTGGACGCCCGGCCTATCGCCACCCTGAGCCTTGAGGCACAGGAACGGCACGAGCGGCGGGAAAAGGTGCACCGCGACGATTGAGCGGGGGGCGACATCGAACAACCAACGCCGGGGTGGCAACGCCCCGGTGTTTTCGTTTTCCGGGGGGCGCATGGGGATCAACGGGGCTGAAATCACGGTTCTGGGCGGCGGTATCGCCGGGCTGGCCTGTGCCTGTGCCCTGGCGCAGCGCGGCGCGCGGGTGCGGGTGTTCGAGCGGGCGGCAGAATTGGCCGAGGTGGGCGCCGGTTTGCAACTGTCGCCCAACGGACTGGCCGTGCTCAAGGCGTTGGGCCTGGCCGCCGCGCTGCGGGACCGGGGCGATGCCAGCGCGGCGGTGGTGTTGCGCGCGGGCGCCACGGGCGCACAGCTGTTGCGCATGGACATGGCGGCGAACGGGTTCTGGCTGGCGCACCGGGCCGATCTGATTGCGGTGCTGGCCGAGGGCGCGCGGGCGGCGGGGGTCGAGGTGTTGACCGGGCGCGCGGTTCGGGAGGTGACACTGGAGGATGCCGACGCGCGGCTGGACATGCACGAGGGCGCGGTGGTGCGGACCGGGCTGTTGGTTGGGGCCGATGGTGTGCGGTCGGTGTTGCGGGGGGTGGTGAACGGGGCGGCGGCGGCGTTTTTCACTGGTCAGGTGGCATGGCGTGCGCTGATCCCGGCGACCGGTCGGGCGAATGTGGCCGAGGTGTTCGTGGGGCCGGGGCGGCATCTGGTGCGCTATCCCCTGGCGCGGCGCGGCCTGGTCAATCTTGTGGGTGTCGAAGAGCGGTCAGCCTGGGCCGAGGAAAGTTGGAGCGCCGAGGACGATCCGGCGCATTTTCGCGCGGCCTTTGCCGGGTTTTGTGCCGAGGTACGGCGTGATCTGGCGGCGGTGGACCGGGTGAACCTGTGGGGCCTGTTCCGCCATCCGGTGGCCGATCAATGGCACAAGGGCCATGCCGCACTGATCGGCGACGCGGCGCATCCGACGCTGCCGTTTCTGGCGCAAGGTGCCAATCTGGCGTTGGAGGATGCCTGGGTTCTGGCCGATTGTCTTGCCGATCGTCCGGCCGGGGCGCCCGTTGAACCGGCGCTGGCGCGGTATCAGGCGCGCCGTGAAACGCGGGTGCGTCGCGCCATTGCTGCGGCCAATGGCAATGCCCGCAACTATCACCTGTCGCGGTGGTGGGAAACGCTGCCGGCGCACATGGCGCTGCGGCTGTTGAACCGCACCGCGCCTTCGCTGATGGTGCGGCGGTTCGACTGGCTGTACCACCATGATGTGACGCGCGACTAGGCGGTTTCCAACGCCGCGATGATGCCCGAGAAATCCGCCGCCTTCAGCGATGCCCCGCCGACCAGAGCACCGTCTACATCCGCCACGGCAAAGATTTCGGCCGCGTTCGACGCCTTGACCGACCCGCCGTACAACAGCCGCATTCCCGCGCCCTCGGCTGCGAAGCGTTCGACCAATCGGGCGCGCAGGAATCCGTGCACTTCACCGATCTGCTCCAGCGTCGGAACCTTGCCGGTGCCGATGGCCCAGACCGGTTCATAGGCGACAATGGTGTTGGCGGCGGTGCAGAGTTCGGGCAACGACCCGGCCAGTTGCGCGGCGCAGACCGTCAGTGTTTCGCCCGCCTCGCGCTGGGCCAGGGTTTCACCGATGCACACCACGGCGATCAGGCCGGCGGCCTGGGCGGCGCCGGTCTTGGCGCAGACCATCGCATCACTCTCGCCATGGTCGGTGCGGCGTTCGGAATGGCCGGTGATCACATGGCTCGCGCCGGCGTCGGCCAGCATGGCGGCAGAAATGTCACCGGTATGCGCCCCCGACACGGCGGCGTGGCAATCCTGCCCGCCCACCGCCACTGCGCCACCGCGCGCCGCCTCGGCCATGCGATGCACCAAAGTGGCGGGCGGGCAAAGCAAAACGTCGCACCCCGGTGCGGGGTGGGCGGCCAGCAAAGCCGCCATTTCGGCCAGATCGGCGCCTGTGCCGTTCATTTTCCAGTTGCCAGCGGCAAGTTTGCGGGGGACGGTCATGATGATCTCTCCTGTGGCGTCGGTTGCCATGGCATAGCGCGGAACCGGGGGGCGGGCCAAGGGGCGGGCGTCTGTGACGTTGTGATTGCCTGCGATTTCTGGCAGGGAACCCCAAACGCAAGGAAAGACAACGCCAAATGTCCATGCTTTCGACCTTTATCAAGCCGATGCATCCCGAGGGCCGCCGTTTTGTGGCGATCTTTGCCGCGATCACCGTGGCCCTGTTCCTGATCTGGCAACCGCTGGGCTGGTTGGGGGTGGGGCTGACGGTGTGGTGCTATTACTTCTTCCGCGATCCGCAACGCACGGTGCCGCTGCGCGAGGGGCTGATCATCAGCCCTGCCGATGGCATCGTGTCGCTGATCGAACCGGCGACGCCGCCCGCCGAGCTGGGCCTGCCTGATGTGCCGCTGACCCGCGTTTCGGTGTTCATGAACGTGTTCAACTGCCATGTGAACCGCGCCCCCATCGACGGAACGGTGACAGCGGTGGCCTATCGGCCCGGCAAGTTCTTCAACGCGTCCCTCGACAAGGCCAGCAGCGACAACGAACGCATGTCGCTGGCGTTTCGTCTGAAAGACGGGCGCGACATCGCGGTGGTGCAGATTGCCGGCCTCGTGGCGCGGCGCATCGTCTGTTTCGTGACGCCCGACACGGTGTTGCGCACTGGTGAGCGGTTTGGCCTGATCCGCTTTGGCAGCCGGGTGGATGTGTATCTGCCCGAAGGTGTCGCGCCCCTGGTTGTCGTCGGGCAGGGCACGATTGCCGGGGAAACCGTGCTGGCCGATCTGAACAGCGCGGAACCGCCGCGACAGGGCACGCTGGAGTAAGCCATGAAAACGCCCCGCGCCCCGAAATCGGAAATGCATATTCTGCAATTGCTGCCCAATCTTCTGACGCTGGCGGCGATTTGTGCCGGGTTGACGGCGATCCGCTTCGGGATCGAGGGCAATTTTGAACGCGCGGTGCGGTTGATTCTGCTGGCCGGTGTGCTGGATGGGCTGGACGGGCGGCTGGCGCGGCTGCTGAAAAGCGAGAGCCTGATCGGCGCCGAGCTGGATTCACTGGCCGATTTCGTGAACTTCGGCGTGGCCCCCATGCTGTTGATCTATTTCTGGGGCTTGCAGGGCCTGCGCAATGAGGCCTGGATCGCCATGTTGCTGTTTTCTGTGTGCTGCGTGATTCGCCTTGCGCGGTTCAATGTCGGCGCGCGGGCCGGGGCCGATGTGACCGAGAACCTGAAACAGAAAAAAGCCGATTTTTTCACCGGAATCCCGTCGCCGGCGGGGGCGATCCTGGCGATGTTGCCGATGTACCTCTATTTCATGTGGGGGTATCGGCCGATGTCGATCTATGCCGATATTGCCGTTTCGGCTTGGGTGGTGTTCATCGGGCTAATGATGATCAGCCGGGTGCCGACCTTTGCCTTCAAACGGCTGACCATTGCGCGCAAGCTGGTGCGGTATTTCATGATCGGATTCGTGTTCTTCATCGCCGCGCTGCTGACCTACACTTGGGTGACGCTTGCGGTGTGCTCGCTGATCTATCTGGTGTCGATCCCGTTCAGCATCCGCGCGGCACGGCGCGCCTCTCAGTCTGCCGGGGCCTGAGAGGCCAACTCATCCGCATCCTTGAACTTGATCGATTCGCCACAGCCGCAGGAATCGGCAACATTCGGATTACGGAATTTGAACCCGGATTCCAGCAGCGATGTCTGATAGTCAATCTCGGTGCCGAACAGAAACATCTGGGCCATCGGCGCGATCATCACCCGCGCACCGCCCAATTCGACAGTTTCATCCATCGGATTGATCTCGGTCGCGTATTCCATGGTGTATTCCATGCCGGCACAGCCGCCTTTCTTGATGCCGATGCGCAGGCCCATGTGGCCATCGCGCGCCATCAGGCGGGCGATCTGGCGCTGGGCGGCTGGGGTCAGGGTGACGGCTGATTTTCCGGGAATGCCAAACATGGAATGTCCTTTCTTGACGTCTTTTCAAACTAGGCGTTTTGCCCCGGCCGCTCAAGGGGTCAGGGCCGGATGCCTTTGGCGGGGGCAAGACCGATACATTGGCCGGCACGAAAAAGGGAGGGCGCTGGGCCCTCCCGGTTTGGTGCTTGAAAGAGGCTTGGGATACTATGCGAGCAGCTTGCACCTCCCCGGTAAAGACAACGTGTCGGTAGTGTAACGGTTCGGTGAAATCTCACATGAAGCCCAGTTCGAGACGCGCCTCGTCACTCATCATTTCCATGCCCCAGGGCGGATCCCAGGTGATCTGTACATTCACGGTACGCACACCAGGCAGCGGTTCGATCGCATCGGCCACCCAGCCCGGCATTTCGCCCGCGACGGGGCATCCGGGTGCGGTCAGGCTCATGAAAAGTTCGACATCGTTCTCGGGGCTGATGTCGATCGTATAAACAAGACCCAGATCGTAGATATTCACGGGAATTTCGGGATCATATACGGTGCGACAGGCCTCGACCACCTGGTCGTACAGCGGGTGGTCCGTGGTGGAAGGCCGGATCAGCGGCGCACCTTCCAGCGGGGCAGGCGAATTTACGGTCATTGTATCCTCGGCACTATAGCTGACTAAACATATAAGGTTTATAGTGCCGTGCGTAAAGGCTTGTGTTGGGGCCGGTTACAGGGGCGCCTCGGCCAGCCCGGCGCGGGCCAGCAGGATTTCGGCGCTGTCGTTCCAGACATCGGTACTTACAATCCTGCCATCGCGCACCACGAAACAATCGAGATAGCGGTTGCCGTCGAACGGCGTGCCATCGGGCCAGGCCCCGTAAAGGTGGCCGGTGTTGTAGACATGCACATCGCCCGTCACCGGGTCGCGCACGGCGTCGGTGCGGCCCAGCCGCTTTTTCACCCAGGCATAGCGTTTTGCGTTGAACCCGGTGGGTCCGGCTGCCGAGGCAAAGGCGCGCCCGCCGGTAAAGGTGATCACCACATCGTCGGCAAGATATGCGGCGGCGCCTTCGGGGTCGGGCACCATCGAGCGTTCGAGATAGGACTGGACGATTGCCTTGGCGGCGGTGACAGGATCATCGTTTGTCATAGGACACTCGCAATATGGGTGGCGGCGCGGATGCCGTCGATCAACCGGATCGGGGTTCTGGCGCGGGCGTGCCGGGCGATGTCGACCATCCCGCCACAGCCCAGAACGACACTTTGCACGCCATCCTCGGCGGCGGCGGCGGCGATTTCATCGACCACGCGGGCGGTGGCTGTGTCCTGTTCGAGCGCCAGAACGGGCACGTCGCTGGCCCGCACCCGGCCAAGGTGCGCCGACAGACCGTAGGCGGCGATGTTTTCCTCAAGCACGGGCACTGATACGGCCAGGGTGGTGACGACCGAAAACCGCCCCCCGGCCAGCACCGCCAGATGATAGGCCGCCTGGCCGATGCCGATAACCGGGCAGGTGGCGATGGCGCGCGCCGCGTCCAGCGCGGTGTCGTCGAAACAGCCAATGATGATCGCCCGCGCGCCCGCCCCCGATGCCTTGGCAACCAACGCCAGCAAAGGCGCGGTGGCTGCAATGCCATCGGCCCGGCCCTGGATCGCGGCGGGGCCATCATGGCTGGTCCAGCCTTCGATCCGCGTGCCGCGGGCGGTATCGCGCGCCGTGCGCAGCATCGCGTCGGTCATCGACGCGGTGCTGTTGGGGTTGACAAGAACAATCATACCATGCCTTTGCCCGCATCCGATCCGGCGCGCGCCTTGCGTCGGGCACTGATCCAGGCGATGCCCAGAAACGCCCCGATGATCAGCAGGGAAAACACCGTTGTCAACGTGCCCAAGGCATAAAGGACCGGCGTGGTCACGTTGGTGGTCATACCGAAGATTTCCAGCGGCAGGGTGTTGTAGCTGCCCGAGGTCAGCAGCGTGCGGGCGAATTCGTCATAGCTGAGCGTGAAACCGAACAGCGCGACGCCGATCAGCGATGGCGCGATGATCGGCAGAATCACATGGCGCAATGTCTGCCAGGGCGTCGCACCCAGATCGCGCGCCGCTTCTTCAAAGCTTTTGTCGAACCGGTTGAACACGGCGAACATGATCAGCAGGCCAAAGGGCAGGGTCCAGGTCAGTTGCGCCCCAAAGCCGGACGTGGCCCAATGCACCTGCAGTCCCGACTGGCTGAACAACAGCCCGACGCCAAGGGACACCAGGATTGACGGGATTACCAGTGCGGTGATGATCAGATAGAACAGCGCGCCCGCCCCCGGAAATCGTTTGCGGAACGCCAGCCCGCCCATCACCGACACCACTACCGTGGTGACCATCACCATCAGGCCCAATGCGAAACTGCGCCGGAAACTGCCCCAGATGTCGCCGACGGCCTGCTGCTCGAACAGATCGCGGAACCAGTACAGCGAGGTGCCCCGCATCGGAAAGGTCAGCCCGCCGCCCGGCCCCTGGAACGACAGGATGGCGATGGTGATCGTCGGCCCATAGAGAAACAGCAGGAACACCCCGAAAAACGCGGCGAGGATGTAAAAAGAGCGCGGGCGCGGTTCCATCACAGCTCCTTCCTTATATCGACAAAGCGCAAAAGGACGCCGATCACGATCAGCACAGTCAGCAAAAGAACCACCGCCGTTGCCGCCGCCGAAGGATAGGCCAGCAGGGCGATGTCATTGGAAATCAGCCGCCCCACGTTGGCCGATTGCGACCCCGACATGAACCGCACGGTGATGAAATCGCCCATCACCAAGGTAACGACAAAGATCGTGCCGATCATGATGCCCGGCTTGGTCAGCGGGATGATGACGTTCCACAGGATTTGCACCCCCGAAGCCCCGGCATCGCGCGCCGCCTCGATCAGCGCATGGTCGATCCGCATCATGGTGTTGAAGATCGGCACCACCATGAACAGCGTGTAAAGATGCACAAAGGCCAGGATCACGGCAAAATCGCTGAACAACAACCACTCAACCGGTTCGTCGATCACCCCCGAGGACAGCAGCGCCGAATTGGCGATACCATTGCGCCCGAGGAACGGGATCCACGAAATCATCCGTATGATGTTGGAGGTCCAGAACGGGATCGTGCACAGCAGGAACAGTGCGATCTGCCAGGTCTGGGTGCGCACATGGAAGGCCAGGAAATAGGCAACGGTGAACCCGATGGACAGCGTGAGCGCCCAGGTGATTGCGGCGTATTTGAAGGTGTTCAGAAACACCGAATAGGTGACCGGCGAGCCGAACAGGAAATCGTAGTTTTCCCACACGAAGGCGGGAATGATCGAAAATTCGGTGGCCTGCCAGAAGCTGACCACGACAATCAGAAGGATCGGCAGCACCAGGAAAACCACCAGCACCAAAGCCAGGGGCGCCGCCATGAGCCATCCGGTGATCGCCTTGTTGCGCAATATATTTTCCATGGTGTCCTTTCTGGCCGGGAGGGGGGCGCCGCGTTGGCGCCCCCACGGGGTCAGGCTGCGATGAACTCGTTCCACTTGCGGTTCATGTACTGATTCTCGTCCATCACGGCGTTCCAGCAGGCGACCGAACCCATACGGTTCTGGAACGACCCGCCGTCGCGAATTTCGCCCGCCTGGGCCAGTGGATCACCGAAAGGCGAGGTGATCGTGTCGGTGGCCGGCTTGCCTTCGAACCAATAACCCCACTCGTTTTCCGACATGTGGTTTTTCGAGGTTTCGGGCACCGCAGAATAATACCCCTGGCGCATCAGGAACCCGCCAACCCAGCCGTCGAGATACCAGTTGATGTATTCATAGGCCGCGTCACGCTCCAGCCCGGTCAGCGATTTCGACAGGCCGATGCCGCCGCCCCAGCTGCGATAGCCTTCTTCCAGGGGCTGATAGATACAGGGAATACCCTTGGACTTTACCGCCGTGATCGCCGGCGACCACATCGACTGGATCACCACCTCGCCGCTGGCCATCAGGTTGACCGATTCATCGAACGATTTCCAGAAGGCACGGAACTGCCCCGCCTTCTTGGCCTCGGTGAAGATGCCCAGGGTCATGTCGATTTCTGCGCGGGTCATGTTTCCCTTGTCGGGATAGGTATATTCCCCCATCGATTCCACGACCATCGCCATATCCATGATGCCGATGGATGAGATGTCGAGGATCGACGCCTTGCCCTTGAATTCGGGGTTCAGCAGCTCGGCCCACTTCGAAATCGGGCGGCCGATCAGATCGGGGCGGATGCCCAGCGTATCGGCGTTGTAGATGGTGGGGATCAGGGTCATCCACCCGGATTCTTCCTGAACGAAATCCTTGCCCTCGGGGCCGGAGGTGAACCCCACGCTGTGCGGCGCGGTGCCTTGCGCGATCGTGCTTTCCGGGGTCAGTTTGCCATCTCGGAAGATGCCGACGATCTTGTCGTAATTCTTGATCTTGCTGGTATCCATCGGTTGCAGGTTGCCGGTGGGCCAAACCTTTTTGCAGATCCAGTATTCGATGTCGGCGATGTCAAAGCTGTTCGGCTGGGTCGCCGCCCGCTGGGTCACGCTGTCAGAATCCAGCGCGGTCATTTCCAGGGTGAACCCCAGGTCTTCCTTCACCTTCTGGGCGACCTCGTTCAGGTTCGACACGCCGGTGCCAAACTGGCGCAGGGTCACGTCCTTGATGTTCTGGGCCCAGATCATCGGCGCGCCAAGGGTGCTGCCGGCGGCAAAGGCGGCGCCGCCTTTCAACAGGGATCGTCTGTTCACTTTGGTCATTGTCTTTCTCCTTGTTGGGGTTTTTACGATGCCAGCCTGTGCTGGCTTTCTTGCGCCCAGGTCAGCCCGATGCGGTCGCCCGGGGCGCTGGGGTGGTTGAAGAACTGGTGATCTGGCACTGTGGCGGTGATGTCCTGATCGCCCGCGGCGCGCGCAGTGACCGACACATGTGTGCCCTGGTATTCCACCGCGATCACCTGCGCGTCCAGCCGCCCGGCGGCGGCGGCGGTCAGCGCCACGGCATCGGTCCGGATTGCAAAATGCCCCTCGGGCAGCGCAATCACATTGTGCCCGCCCATGAAACGCGCCACGAATTCGGTGCGCGGGGCGTTGAACACGTCGCGCGCCGGGCCGGCCTGTTCGATCACCGCGTTGTTCATCACGACAATTTCGTCAGCCAGCGCCAGCGCCTCGTCCTGGCCATGGGTGACATGCACAAAGCTGATGCCCAGTTCCTGTTGCAGCTTGCGCAGCTCGGCCCGCATCCGGATCCGCAGGAACGGGTCCAGCGCCGACAGCGGTTCATCCAGCAGCAACACCTGAGGTCGGGTGATCAGGGCGCGGGCCAGCGCCACGCGCTGTTGCTGGCCGCCCGACAACTGGTCGGGCATCCGGTCGGCCAGCGCGGCCAGGTCGACAAGTGCCAGCATCTCGGCGGCGGCGCGGCGCCGGGTGGGGGCATCGATGCCCTTCATTTTTTGACTGAAGGCCACGTTGTCCAGCACCGACAGGTGCGGAAACAAAGCATAACTTTGAAACATCATCGCCGTGCCGCGCCGCGCCGGGGGCAGATGTGAAATGTCGCGCCCGGCCAACAGGACCGATCCGTCCGACACCGTTTCATGGCCCGCGATCATCCGCAGGGTCGAGGATTTGCCACAGCCCGAAGGCCCCAGCAGACAGGTATAGCTGGCTGGGCGGAAATGGTGGTTAATTGCATCCACCGCTACGGTCGTGCCATAGCGTTTCGTCACGTTGACCAGTTCAAGATCGTACTTCGGTTGGTTCATCAGGCACCCCCGGTTTCGCCCTATCAGGCCGCAGGTTTGCCGTGTGACAATGACGCGCCGGGGGGGGAGCGGGCGCAAATCGGCATTTGCCCAAAGCTTGCGCAGAAAAAATGCCAATCGCATAAATTTCTGACACAATACTGTATACAATCATTCATTGAATTGGACACATGGCCCCGTAACCTTGTGAGGCGCCGCCGACTCTGAAAGCTTGTGAGGCGCCGCCGACTCTGACAAAAAAGGCGGGAAGGTGTGCGATGAACAAACAAACGGTCCAGTCCCCCAAGCCCGCCGCCACCGCCGAAATGGTGGTACAGGCCCTGTCGGTGGCGATTCACGAACACCGCCTGGCGCCGGGCACCCGGCTGGGCGAGGATGAGATTGGCGAGGTGTTCGGCGTATCGCGCACGGTGATCCGCGCGGCACTGCAATCTCTGGCGCATCTGCAACTGGTTGAAATCCAGCGTCACCGTGGGGCTTCGGTTGCGCAGCCGTCGCTGCGCGAGGCGCGCGAGGTGTTCGAGGCGCGCGCGCTGCTGGAGCCGCGCACCGCCCGCAGCGCCGCGCGCCTCGCCCGCCCCGATGACATTGCGCGCCTGAAACGCCACATCGCGGATGAGCACGCGGCCCTGGCCGAGGCCGATCTGGGCCGCGCGCTGCGCCTGTCAGGGCTGTTTCACATCGAAATTGCGCGCATCGCCGATCAGGCTACCATCACCGGGTTCATCGAGACGCTGATCGCCCGCTCGTCGCTGATCATCGCGCTGTACCGGCGGCGGGAAAGCGCGCTGTGTGAAAGCACGGCCCATCATGCGCTGGTCGATGCCATGGCCACAGCCAACGCCGCGCGGGCCGAAGACCTGATGCGCAACCATCTTGAGGATCTGCATTCAGCCCTTGATCTGCGCGAGCGTGCAGCACCGGCCCGGTCGCTGCGACAGGCGTTGTTGCCATGACGGTGCGCCGGATGCAGGCCGATGATCTGGCACGGGTGCTGGACTGGGCGGCGGCCGAGGGGTGGAACCCCGGCCATGACGATGCCGCTGCCTTTCTGGCCGCAGATCCCGCCGGTTTCTTCGTGAATGAGGTTGAAGGCCGTCCCGTCGCCGCCCTGTCCGTGGTCAATCACGACGATGATTTCGCCTTTCTGGGCCTGTACTTGTGCCGCGCCGAATATCGCGGCCGAGGGCTGGGCCTTGAGGTGTGGCAGGCCGGTGTGGCCCATGCGGGGGGGCGCACCATCGGGCTGGACGGGGTGCCGGCGCAACAGGCGAATTACGCCAAATCAGGGTTCGCAGCGGCCGGGGGTACGGTGCGGTTTTGCGGGGCACCACCGCGCGGCGGCCCCGCGCAAGCGGCATCTGGCCTTGCCCCGCTGATGGCTGCCGACGCGCGGGCCACCGGGATGCTGCGGCCGCGCTTTGCCACTGCCTGGTTCACCGATACGCCGGCCCGCCGCACGCTGATGTTGTCCGATGGCGGCTTTGCCACGGTCCGCGCCTGTGGTGAGGGTGTGAAGTTTGGTCCGTTCCACGCCACCACGCCCGAGGCGGCCTGGGCCCTGTTGACCAGCGTCCCGGCGGAATTCGGCGCCGGGCCGGTGTTCATCGACGTGCCCGATACCGCGTCCGATCTTGTGGCGCTGCTGCGCCGCGAGGGTTTTGTGCCGGTTTTCGAAACGGCGCGCATGTACGCAGGCCCGCCGCCAAAGGGCCAGCCCCCCGCGTTTTATGCTGTTGCAACGCTGGAGCTGGGTTAGGCGCGGACGCAGCGTGGCGGCGTCATTGCACCGTCTGCGATGCGTCCAACAGGGCCTGCATGTCGTTCACGACCACGCGTTGCGGCGTGTACAGCGTCAGCGTTCCCGCCTTGCGCAGCAGGGTGAGCGTGCGGCTGACGGTTTCGACGGTCAGCCCCAGGAAATCGGCGATGTCGGCCCGGCCCATCGGCAGGGCAAAGGCGATGTTGTTTGTCGCGCCGTGGCGGGTGCCCGTGCGCTGGCACAGGACCACGAGGAACGAGGCCACCTTTTCCATCGCGGATTTGCGCGCCAACACCATGAAATGATCCTGCATCGCGCTGATTTCGCGCAGCGCGGCGCGCAACAGGCGTTGGTGGGTTTCCGGATCGCCCGCTCCGCTGTCCAGCGCGCGGCGACGGTGCAGAATCAGATCGGCACTGGCGATGACATCGCAATCGGTGTGGTGCACCTCGCCGTTGGGAAACCCGACAATGTCACCGGGCAGACCGAAGGCGATCACCTGGCGCCGGCCATTTTCCAGAACCCGTGTCAGCCGGACGATCCCTGCGCGGATTTCATAAACATGCTCGGCCCGGTCGCCTTCGCGAAACAGGTGGGTGCCTGCGGCCTGTTGGCGCTGTTGTGCAAGGGCGTTTTTTGGCACCTCGGTGGCGGCCTTGGGGCGTCGCGGCAGGGCAGTGCCCCGCGCCCTCGGTTGGCTTGCCGGTTCAGTTGAAAGTGTCACATACATGGCGCATTCCCTGTGTAGCGTCGCCGTTACTTTGGCCGCCCCGTGTCGCAGGCCAATCTGTGTTGAGGTAACGCTTTGTATCATTTTGTATCCTGTCGGCGATCGGGGCCGCTGGCCAGTGTGGGCAATGTCCGCTAGGCTGACCGACAGTTTTTGGGGTGGCGGCCATGGCGCAAAAAACGGTTCTTGTCGTCGATGACGACCCAAAGGTGCGCGCCCTGCTGCGCCGTTGCCTTGAGGGTGACGGTTTTCGGGTGCAAGAGGCCAGCGATGGGGCCAGCGTGCGCCATGCCTTTGCCGACTCCCTGCCCGATCTGGTGACGCTTGACCTGAATCTCGGCGCCGAAGACGGGCTGGACATCGCCCGCGACATCCGCCGCATTGCAGAGGTGGCGATCATCATGGTGACGGCCAAAGACGATGTGATTGATCGTGTGGTGGGGCTGGAACTGGGCGCTGACGATTACCTGACCAAGCCGTTTCATGTGCGCGAAGTTCTCGCGCGGGTGCATTCCGTGTTGCGCCGCACCGAGCAACGCACACCTGTCGTTTCGCCCGCCGCCACGCCGCTGCCCGCCGATACGGAGCTGTTGTATCTCGATGGTCTGACGGTGGATCTGGAACGGATGTTGCTGGCCGGACGGGATGGCGATCCGTGCGATCTGACCACTGCCGATTTCAAATTGCTGGCGGCCTTTGTTGCCAATCCGAAGCGGCCCTTGTCGCGTGATCGGCTGATGACGCTGATCGACGGGCCGGGCTGGGCACCGCTGGACCGGACCATCGACAATCAGGTTGCCCGCCTGCGCAAGAAGATCGAGCGTGACCCGGCCCGCCCGATTTTGATCAAGACGGTGCGCGGGGTCGGGTACATGCTGACCGAAGACGCGGTTCCCTGTGCCAATGGCGGCACCTGACGCGTTGCGCCCGGTTGCCGGTCAACGGGACTTACCGGGGCGCGAGGACCGTGGTCAGCGCCTGCGCCAGATCGGCCTGGCGATAGGGTTTGCGCAGAATTGCGAAATCCGAACTGATCCGCCCGCCGCGCAGCACCCCTTCGGAAAAACCTGATGTCACCAGCACCCGCACCTCGGGCCGGTGCTGCGCGATGCGCTCGGCCAGATCGTGCCCCGACAGCGTGCCGGGCATCACGAGATCGGTGAACACCAGGATTATATCGTCACGATCCTGAACAATTTGCCAGGCGGCATCGCCGGTGGTGGCGGTAATGCAGCGAAACCCGAAGGAGGCCAGACGCGCCTCGGACAGGCGCATGACCCGTGGATCATCCTCAACCACCAGAACCAGTTGGCCCCGGCCCAAGGTCTGGCTCAATTCATCCCGCTGGCCGGTCGGCGCGGCCTGGTCCAAGGCATCGGACAAGACGGGGAAATACAGGCTGATCGTCGTGCCCTGGTCGATTTCGCTGTAGATGGTCATGTGGCCGCCCGATTGTTTGACAAAGCCATAGACCATGGACAGGCCCAGCCCGGTGCCCTTGCCCACCGGTTTGGTGGTGAAAAACGGCTCCATCGCGCGGCTGCTGACATCGGGCGCCATGCCCTCGCCGGTGTCGCTGACCGACAGGCGCACATAGCGGCCCGGCACAACGCCGATTTCCTGGGCGATATAGGTATCGTCCAGCACCATGTTGCGCGTCTCGATGAAAATCCGCCCGCCCTCCGGCATCGCATCCTGCGCGTTCAGCGCCAGGTTCAGCACAGCGGTCTGCACCTGCGTGCCATCGGCGCAGGTTGTCCACAGGTCGTCGGCCAGCGCAGCCTCGACCGTGATCTGGGCACCGATGGTACGGCGCAGCATGGCGAGGGATTGCGCCACCACGCCGTTCAGGGCGATCGGTTCGGCGCGCAGGCTGCTTTTGCGGGCAAACACCATCAGGCGCGATGTCAGATCAGCCCCCAATTCCGCGGCTTCAAGCGCATCGGCGATCAGGGCGCGGCTTTTGTCCGAGGTTTCGGCCATGTTCAGCAGTTCCAGATTGCCGATCACCACCGTCAGCAGGTTGTTGAAATCATGGGCGATGCCACCAGTCATCTGGCCTATGGCATCCATCCGCTGCGACCGTGCTGCCGCCTCTTCGGCGGCTTTGCGGCGGGTCATGTCGTGCAGGATCGCCACAAAGGCAACCGCGCCGTCGATATCGGCGCGCCCGACCGACAGGTGCACCGGGAACACCGTGCCATCGGCGCGCTGCCCCTCGACATCGCGGCCGATGCCGATGATCCGCTTTTCCCCTGTGTTCAGGTAATGGTGCATGTATCCGTCGTGCTGCTCTGCCATCACATCAGGCATCAGGGCACGCACGTTCTGCCCGGTCAGCGAATCGGTTGAATGGCCGAACAGACCCGCCGCCGCTTGGTTCACCCGCAGAATCGTGCCGGCGCTGTCGGCGACGACGATCGCATCCGCCGCCGCATCAAGCAGGGCCAGCAGAAGGGCGCTGTCGGTGACCGTTGTCATGGTGGATGCTCCGGTTTCGCGGTTGTCAAGTCGGGATATTGCAGATCTGCTGCCGCTGCGCCAGCAATCGTGCAAGCTAGGCCGCAGTATCGCGGAAGACGGCGAGGTAGGACAGAAGGTCTGACATCGAGATCACGCCGGCAAGCTGGCCCGCCTCGGCCACCAGAAACTTGCGCCGCCCGGTTTTAATGATAAGCGCCATCAGGTCTGTCGCGGCCAGACCGGGGGCCACTGTGTTGTCGGCGCTGGTGCTTTCGATCACGTCGTTGACGGTGGTCGTGGCCCAGTGTTCGCGGTCGATGTTGCGCAGCATCCGCGCCTCGACATAGCCCAGCAGCACACCATCTTCGACCACCGGCACAAAGCTGACCCCGTGGTCGAGGAACACCCGGTTCACCAGATGCGACAGGGTCATGCCGGGGTGGGCTGTCCATGGGTCACGGGTCATCAGATCGCCCACGCGGCGCCCGTCCAGCGCCTTGTCGGCCTCAAGCCGGGCCAGCGTTGCGCGGGCGGTGGTCAACACGAACAATCCGATCAGGATCGGCCACAGACCCGAGGCCAGCCCCCCCACCAGTGCGGCATAGACCCCGAGACCCATGAAGCCATAGGCAAACAGGTTTGATACCGCCACCGCGCGCCGCGTCGCTGCCAACAGATCGCCCGAACGGTCCCACAGCCAGGCGCGCAGCACCCGCCCGCCATCCATCGGAAAGGCGGGCAGCATGTTGAACAGTGCCAGGATCAGGTTCAGCCCGGCCAGCCAGGACAGCACCACGCGCGCCGAATCGGGCCCCCCGGCCAGCCCGGTCACCACGGCGGCGGCCCAGCAGCCCAGCGCGACGCCCAGACTGGCCACCGGACCGGCGAGGGCGATCCAGAATTCGCGCGCGCCGCTGGCCGGTTCGTTCTGCAATTCGGCGACGCCGCCGAACAGGAACAGCGTAATACCCGAGACACGCACGCCCAGCCGCCGCGCGATCACCGAATGCGCCAGTTCGTGCAGGATCAATCCGGCAAACAGCCCCAGCATGGCGACCAGAGCGGCGGCAACCAGCGTCACACGGCTTGCGTCGGGCAGTTCGGAAGGGAAATGCACCGTTGCCAGGCTCCAGACGATCAGGCTGGCAATCAAGATCCACGATGCGTCGATCTTGATCTCGAACCCCCAGATGCGGGCGATGGTCATGGCGTTACCCCACATGGCGGCCTCCTGTGCGTCGGGCATTCGCCGGGGCGGTCCTGTACCGCGCCGCGCGCTGCGGCGTGCTGGGTTGCTGTGCTGGCATCGCGGGTCTTGTCCCCTTTGCTGCGCCATATTGAATTAGGGCGGTTCGTCGCAATAAAAGCGCATTTTTTGACCGGTCGATTGAGCAAGATCAAAACTGGATCACCACGGCGCCGGGCGGGGTCGCGAAAAGGTGGCGGCCGGCAAAAGGCGGGAGTCGGGAAAAACCGCGTGATGTCGGCGCGGCGGGTGGCATTTTCATGCCCGCCGTGGCAGATGACGCGGTGCAGATCGGGGGTAGGGCGCATTGACACCGATCAAATGCAAACCTTCCCAATGCCGTAGGATGCGGAAATCGTCGGCGCCTCCGCGCCGTCAGGACGAGGACCAACAGCCGTGCGCAGCTCAATCCATGTCTTGCCTTTCCCCACGCATTTTCACGCCGACCCAGATCCGGTCGAGCGTCACAGGGGCGTTCCCCGTATGCCCGGACTGGCCCCCGCTTTGGCGCGGCGGCTTGCCGAATGCGGTACGCTGCGGCGCCTGGGCCGGGGGGCGGTGGTTTTCGGCCCCGGGGTCTGCGATGGGCTGGCGATTCTGCTGTCGGGCACCCTGCGGCACGATCAGGGTGCCGCGCTGCCGGGCCACACCGCATTTTATTGTGCCCGGCCGGGGCGGTCCTGTCTTGTGGCGGCCACCTGTCCGGTGCCGGGTGCTCTGCGGGGCACGGGCCTGGCCCAGACCGACCTGACGGCCCTGTTTTTGGCCCCGGCAGAGTTCGATGGCCTGATGGCCAGCTCGGCGCTGTTTCGTGGCCTGATCTTTCGCGCCTGTGCCCATCAGGTGGCCACCTTGCACGATTCGTTTTGGCCGGGGCGCCTGGACCGGCCGATTTGAACGGGCATGGATCACCCGGCGGACATGCTGCCTTTTGAACAGATTTTTGATATACCCAGACGATTCGAAAAGGAGAATGCCTTGAAAACCATACTTGTGGCCAGTGACCTGTCCGAGCGGTCGGATGTTGCGTTGAACCGTGCGATCACCCTTGCGGCCGCAGCCGGTGCGCACCTGCATGTGGCGCATGTGGTGGATGGCGAGTTGCCGCCCGACATCGCCGCGGCTGAGCAGCAAGGGGCAGAGCGGTTTTTGCGCGGGCAATTGGCAAAGTCACCTGCCGCCGCGCAGATCGACACCGAGGTGTCGGCGGTTCTGGGTGACCCGTGCGATGATGTTGCTGCTTTGGCGCAGCGCATCTCGGCGGATCTGATCGTGGTGGGGCGCCATCGCCACCGTGGCCTGGCCGAATTTTTCAGCGGCACCACGGTTGATCGGATGGCCCGCACCGCCACCCTGCCACTCCTGGTCGTCACCCGGCCCGCCGATGCGCCCTATGGGCCGGTGGTGGTGGGGATCGACCTTTCGGCCTGTGCGGCGCGGGCGCTGGATCTGGCGGGGCAGGTGGCGGGCAAGGTTGTTCCGGTTCATGCCTATCATGTGCCGTTTCGCGCGCTGATCCACCGTGGCCATCCGCAAGACGCCCTGTCCGACCCCGACCGCGCCCGGATCGAAGCCACCCTGCGCAACGAGATTGACGCCTGGGCCGCGCCTCTGGGGTTGCAAGACACCCTGCGCGACATCCGGCTGAGCGAAGGCGGCGCCACCAATGTCCTGCCCCGCGTCGCAGCCGAGGTGGGGGCGGATCTGATCTGTCTCGGGGCGCACAGCCGGGCCTGGCTGCCTGCGGCGATGCTGGGCAGCATAGCGCGCGACTTGCTGTCCTTCAGTGATCTCGACATTCTCATCGCACCGCTTTAACGTGCCAACGCTCGGGATGGGGTGATAGCGGGCGGTAGCACCTTTCTTCTGTCGTTCGTTCGTGCGGGGCCGCCCGCACCGCATGATCCGCTTTTGCGACCTCAGGATCATGCCAACCGGGATTGAAACCTGCAAAAGGACAACTGGTCATGATCCGTGCGCTTCCTCGCTTTGGCACCCCGGCGCAAAGCCGCCGGCACAGCGCTCCGGTGGCGGCCACGATCCGGCGGATGCTCTGAGATGCTGGTGGTGGCGGCCCTGGGTGGCAATGCCCTGCTGCGCCGGGGCGAAGAGATGAGCGCGGCCGCGCAGGACGCCAATGTCGCGCGCGCCGCCGTGCATCTGGCCGAAATCGTGCGCGCGGGGCACGATCTGGTGGTGACCCACGGCAATGGTCCGCAGATCGGCATGTTGGCGATGCAGGCCGATCCCTGGCCGCTGGATGTGCTGGGCGCCCAGACTGACGGTATGATCGGTTATGTGATCGAGCGGGCGCTGGAAAACGCGCTGGACCACAAGCGGATTGTCGTGACCCTGCTGACACAGGTGGTGGTCGATGCGGATGATCCGGCCTTTGCCGCGCCGACCAAATTCATCGGCCCGGTCTGGACCCAGGCCGAGGCCGAGGCGCAGGCGCGCGCCCATGGCTGGAACATTGCGCAGGATGGTGCGTTTTGGCGCCGTGTCGTGCCTTCGCCTCTGCCGCAGGACATTCCCGACCTGAAGGCGGTGCGCCTGCTGCTCGATGATCGCGCGGTGGTGATCTGTGGCGGCGGGGGGGGCATCCCGGTGGTGCGCCGCCCCGATGGCACGCACCTCGGCGTCGAGGCGGTGGTGGACAAGGACCGGGCCAGCGCGCTTTTGGCGGCGCGGCTGGGCGCGCAGGCATTTCTGCTGCTGACCGATGTCGATGCGGTCTATGATGGTTTCGGCACGCCCGGTGCGCGCCGACTGGACACCCTGACCCAAGCCGAGGCCGCCACTCTGGATCTGCCCGCCGGGTCGATGGGCCCCAAGGTGGAAGCCGCAACGCAGTACTTGCGCCAAGGCGGGGGGCTGGCCGCGATCGGCCGGTTGGAGGACGCGGTCAAGCTGCTGGATAGGCGGGCGGGAACCCGTATTGTTGCCTGATGTCAAAACCCCAACCCGCCGCAGACCCCACCGCGCCCGCGCAACTTGTCTTTTCGGTCGTTGACGACCGGCTGGTCGTGTCGGGGCATCTGCATATAGATGCGCTGGCCGATCTCGACCGGACCGGCACACGCGACAAGGCGCGGGGGGTGGCGGTGATCGACATGGCCGGGCTGACCCGGATCGACACCGCCGGGGCGTGGTTTCTGGTGGACATGACGGTGCGCGCCGCCCGCGACAACCGCGAGATCACCATCGAGGGCGCGACCGGGGCCCAGGCCCAGCTTCTGGACACCGTGCGCCGCAACCTTGCCCCGGAAACGCCCGAAAGCGCCCGTGCAAAACCGGTGCGCGACCGGCTCGAGGCATATGGCCGGACCGTGGCCGGGGGAACGCAGACGGCGATGGAGCTGATCTCGTTTCTAGGTCAGGTGATGACGGCGTTGGGCGCCATTGTCGTTCACCCGCGCCGGTTGCGCCTGATCTCGGTCGTGCACCACTGCCAGGAGGTGGGGCTGAACGCCGTTCCCATCGTTGCGCTGATGGCGTTCCTGATCGGTGTCGTGCTGGCCTTTCAGGGCTCGGTGCAGTTGCGACAGTTCGGAGCCGAGGTGTTTGTTGTCGATCTGATCGCCATTTCGGTTCTGCGCGAACTGGGCATCCTGCTGACCGCGATCATCGTTGCGGGGCGTTCGGGTTCGGCATTCACGGCGGCGATCGGATCAATGAAGATGCGCGAGGAAATCGACGCCATGCGCACCCTCGGGCTGGACCCGGTGACGATTCTGGTGGTGCCCCGCGTGCTGGCGTTGTTGCTGATGCTGCCGGCGCTGGGGTTTATCGCCGATATTTCCGGGCTGGTCGGGGGCGCGGCGATGTCCTGGAGCGAACTGGGCGTGTCACCGGCGGTGTTCCAATCGCGGCTGGTGTCCAACACCGATGTCTGGCATTTCGGTGTGGGCATGATCAAGGCACCGTTTTTTGCCCTGATCATCGGCATAATCGGGTGTTACGAAGGAATGAAGGTGGGCGGCGATGCAGAATCCCTCGGTCGTCTGACATCCACGTCGGTGGTTTTGTCGATTTTCATGGTGATCGTGGTGGATGCAATGTTTTCAATTTTCTTCGCCATTGTGGGCGTGTGATGGGTGATACCGCCGACGATCACATCATCCGGGTGCGGGGACTGGTCACCCGGTTCGGCACCAATACGGTGCATGACGGGCTGGACCTCGACGTCAGGCGAGGCGAGATCATCGGCGTGGTCGGCGGATCGGGCACCGGCAAATCGGTTTTGCTGCGCGCCATTGTCGGCCTGCTGAAACCCGCCGAAGGCCAGATCGAGGTGTTCGGCCAAAGCGTGCGCGACACTCCCGAAGACGCGTATCGCAACCTGCGCCGCCGCTGGGGCGTTATGTTTCAGGACGGCGCGCTTTTTTCGTCGCTGACCGTCCGCCAGAACGTCGAGGCCCCGATGCGCGAACAACTGGATCTTGACGATGAGCTGCGTGAAATCCTGGCGGGGATCAAGGTGCGCATGGTCGGCCTGCCGGAAAATGCCCAGGCGAATTTTCCATCCGAGCTTTCGGGCGGGATGCGCAAGCGGGCGGGATTTGCCCGGGCCATCGCGCTGGACCCCGAAATCGTGTTTCTCGATGAACCCACCGCCGGGCTCGACCCGATAGGCGCTGCCGCTTTCGATATTCTGATCAAGCAGTTGCAGGCGGCCCTGGGACTGACTGTATTTCTGGTGACCCACGATCTGGACAGCCTGCACGCGATCTGTGACCGGGTGGCGGTGCTGGCCGACCGGCGGGTTCTGGCCGTGGGCACGATGGACGAAATGCTTGAGGTCGATCACCCTTGGGTGCGCGAATATTTTCACGGTCCACGGGCGCGGGCCGCCCTCGCCTCGGCACAACCGCAGGGGGTAAACTGATGGAGACGCGGGCGAACTTCATCCTGATCGGGGCCTTCACCCTTGCGGCGATCGTTGGCACCCTGGGGTTTTTCATCTGGCTGGCCAGTGTTCAGATTGATCGTCAATATGCCACCTATGGCATCCTGTTTGACGATGTGGCGGGCCTTGATCCGTCCGGCAATGTTTCGTTCAATGGCATTTCCGTTGGCCGTGTGATCGGCTTGCGGATTTACGAGAATGACCCGTCCAAGGTGTTCACCACCGTCGAAATCGACGCCACGACACCGGTGCGCACCAATACCGTGGCACAGTTGCAATCCCAAGGGGTTACGGGTGTTGCCTATATCTCGCTGTCGGGCGGCACGCCCGGCGCGCCGCCCCTGACGGCCAAGGACGGCGCGCTGCCGATCATCCCGTCGCGCCGGTCAACCGTTCAGACCCTGGTTGAGGATGCGCCCGATCTGCTGGCCGAGGCGACGCAGCTGTTGCGACAGTTCCAGGCGCTGACCGGGGTCGAAAATCAGGCATATGTCACCAATATCCTGCGCAATCTGGATGAATCCTCGGGGCGGTTGGATCAGGCGCTGAATGACTTCTCGCAGATCACCGGCACGGTCAGTGATGCCACATCCGAAATCAGCCGTTTCACCAACCGGCTGGACAGCATCGGCGCCGCCGTTGAAACGACCCTGGCGCGCACCGACACCGCGCTGGCTGCGGCGGAACGGGCGTTTGGCTCTGCGGATACTGCGCTGGGGGCGTCGGGTGCGGCGATCGAGCGGGTCGAGGGCACCTTTGATGCGGCGCAAACCATCCTGCGCGATCAGATCCCCGAGATATTGGCCCAGATCACGGCGGTGGTTGCGCGCACCGACAGCGCCATCGCCGATCTGCAAACCCGCACGGTCAGCACGCTGGACGGGTTCGGGCAAACCGCCGAACTGCTGAACCTGCGGTTGGTCGAGCTGGAAAAGACGCTGCTGGATGCCAGCATCGCCTTTGTCGCGGTGACCGAGGCGTCTGACAGTTTCGATATTCTGGTTGACGGCGACAGCACGCTTCTGGTGGCCGAAGCGCGCGATGTTCTGGCCGATTTCAAGACGACCCTTGGCCGCGTCGATGGGGTGATCGAGACGGATCTTGCGGGTCTTGTGACCGACATCCGAACGGCGATCACCACGGCAACGGCGGCGGTGGACCGGGTGGCGGGCGATCTGTCGGGGCTGGCCGGCCAGTTCACTCCGCTGGCGGACGAGGCGCAGCAGGCGCTGATGTCGGCCAACGGGTTGTTCGAGCGCAGCCAGACCACCCTTGCGGTGCTGGACACGACGCTGGCCGGGGCCGATGGTGCGCTGGCCTCGGTGCAGGGCGCGTTCGATGCGGCCACGGATGTGCTGAAAACCGATCTGGCGCCGGTGCTGGGCGATATCCGTACCGCGTCGGACAGGATCAGCCGCGCGGTGGAAGACGTGACGCGCGACGTGCCCGCCATAGCCGCCGATCTGCGGGCGCTGATTGCCCGGGCCGATGCCGTGGTCGCCCAAGTGCAGGGCGCCGTGGCCAACACCGCGCCGGGCATCGCCGATTTCGCGCGCACCGGGCTACCCGAGCTGACGCGCCTCAGCGCCGAGGCGCGGGGCCTTGTCACCTCGCTCGACAGTCTGGTCCGCCGGATCGAGCGTGATCCGGCGCGCTTCCTGTTGGACGAACGCGTTCCCGAATACCGGAGATGATGCCATGGAACCAATGAACCTGACCCGCCGCGCCGTGATCCTGGGCTGCGTTGCCGCGCTGCCCGGATGCAGCGCGGTGTCGGCCCTGAACTCGGCCGCGCAGCCGCTGGACACCTATGATCTGGCGCCGGTGTCCGGGGCGCGGCGCGGGCGGCGCACCGCGCGCACGCTGCTGGTCGCCCGCCCCGATGCCCCTGCGGCGTTGGCCAGTGACCGGATCATGGTCAAGCCCGATCCGGTGGCGATCACCTATCTGCCCGAGGCCCGCTGGGCCGATGATCTGCCGTTGGTCGTGCAATCCCTGTTGATTCGCAGTATTTCTGGCACGGATCGTGTCGGTTACGTCGGGCGCAGCGAAGGCGGGCCGGTGCCCGACACCGCGCTTTTGGTGCGGATTGACGCCTTTCACGTCAATGTTCTGCCGGCCGGCGGTTTCGAGGTGGCGATCAATATTGCCCTGACCGCCATGGACGACCGGGAGCAGCGGGTGATTGCCAACCGTGGCTTTGCGCAAACCGTGGCTGCCGCCGACGACAGCCCGGCCACCCTGGTGGCGGCGACGCAGAGGGCGCTGAACACGCTGTTGCCCGAAATGGCCGATTGGGCGGTGGCCAACGCCTGACGCGGCGCGATGGCAGCCAAAAGGCGGCCTTACGCCGCCAGCGCGCTTTCCCTGTTTGTTGCGTCCCAGATGAGACCTGGGCGATAGCGCGCGGCGATCCTGCCGCCGTTCAGGGCAAACAGATGCAGCCAGCCGTTGTCGAACAGGTCGCGCAACCCGCCGTGTTTGCGCAGCACCCCGACAATCGCCTCTTCTGGCGCCTCGATCATCACGGACAGCCGCAGGGGCGTATGCATCGGCCCGTTGCCGTCATCGACGGCCTGCCAGGGCAGCCCCGGACACAAGGTGCCGCCATTGCCCTGCAAAACGCCGATCCCGCCCACCACGTTGTGGATCAACTTGTCACCGCCGCCAAAGGCCGCCGGGGCCAAACCCGTCTCATGATCATGCAGGCTGATCCAGCTGGCCACCACCACCGGCGCGGTGAGGATCAGCTCAAGCGTGGCAAAGTCCGTATTGGTGGTCCAGTCGTAACTGTGCAGAAAGGCGCGGCCCTGAAAATCGCGGAACGCTGTCATGCTGCGCGGTGCTGTGACAAATGTCGCACATCCGGCCAGCCCGGTTTCGGCCCGCACCTGCCGCCTCGGCCAGATGTGGCAAGGCACCGGGGCGCCGTCCGGGGTGGGCCACGAAAAACCTGGCTGTGGCCAAAAGCACCAGCGGGGCAAGGAAAATCAACGGCGGAAGCGATTTCATCGCTATCTCCTGGGGGGCGTGCCGCCAAGTCATGGCTGTTGCAGATGTTCCATGAAATTACATATTATGGCTCAATCCACTCTGTTTGAAAGAACAATCGTGCTTCTGAACCTGCATCACCTGCGCCTGTTCCGGGCCATCGCCGATGACGGCACCCTTTCCGGCGCGGCGGCTGAACCTGTCGCAACAGGCACTTTCCATGCAGATCCGCACGCTTGAGGCGGCGCTGGCGCAGGATCTGTTCGAACGCCCCGGGCGGGGCCTGATCCTGACCAAGGCGGGGCGCAGGCGCCGGGCTGTGCCGGATCATGCTTTTCGCGCGGCCCTTGCCATAAACTCTGGCAGTGATCCCCAATCCCTGCGCGGCGTCGGGATTGGCGAAGGACGCGTCACGGCGGCTGCACCCAGAGGGTGTGCCAGCGGGTCGCGCACCTGAGGTTTTCGCGTGATGCTGCCACCAGATCAGAGGCATGTCGAGGGGGGTCAGCCGCGTGCGTCGCTCATCACCAGATCGGATGCCTTTTCTCCGATCATGATCGCCGGGGCATTGGTGTTGCCCGACACGATTTCCGGCATGATCGAACAATCCGCCACGCGCAGACCGCTGATTCCATGCACGCGCAGCCGATCGTCCACCACGGCGTCGGCGCCGCTGCCCATCTTGCAGGTGCCTGTGGGGTGATAGATCGATGCGGTGTTGCCCCGCGCCCAGTCCAGCGTGGCGTCGTAATCATCCATCGGCAAGGACGGATTGGGGCGGTATTCCTCGGAAATCTTGCTGGTCAGCGGGGCGTGGCGCGCGATGGTGCGGGCAATATTTACGCCAGCCACCACGCTGCGGCAATCGGTTTCGGTGCTCAGATAATTGGGAATGATCTTGGGATAGCTGCGTGGATCGGGGCCGTTCAGGCGGATTTCACCCCGCGATTCGGGGCGCAGCTGGCACACCGACATGGTGAAGGCCGAAAACAGATCGGCGCCCTTGCCGGGATTTTCCGCCGACAGGGGCTGGACGTGGAACTGGATGTCGGGGGTTTCCAGATCGGGTCGGGTTTTCATGAAACCGGTGGCAAGGCTGGCCGCCATGGTCATCGGGCCAGCGCGGAACAGGATGTATTTCAGGCCGATCCGCGCCTGATTGACGAGGCCGCGCACTTCATCATTCAGGGTGGGTTCGTTGCATTTGTAAACCAGCCGCGCCTGAAGGTGATCCTGCATGTTCTGCCCGACACCCGGCAGATCGTGGGCCACCTCGACGCCATTGTCGCGCAGGTGTTCAGCCGGGCCGATGCCCGACAACATCAGAAGTTGTGGTGAATTGATCGAACCGCCCGACAGGATCACCTCGCGTCGCGCGTTGATCGTTTGCAGGGCACCGCCTTTGTCGCGGTATTGCACACCCGTCACACGTTTGCCGTCCAGCACCAGCTTTTGCGCAAGGGCATGTGTGATGATCGACAAATTCGCGCGTGACTTGACCGGGTTCAGATAGGCCACCGCCGTGCTGCACCGCCGCCCGTTCTTGGCGGTCAGCTGGAAATATCCGACGCCTTCCTGAGTGGCGCCGTTGTAATCGGGGTTGAACGGATAGCCCGCCGCCTGCGCCGCAGCGACCCAGGCATCGCAGATCGGTCGCTGGATGCGCATGTTGCTGACGTTCAGCGGGCCTTGGTCGCCATGAAATGCATCGGCACCGCGTTCGTTGTTCTCGGCCCGCTTGAACAGCGGCAGAACATCGTCCCATGCCCAGCCACGATTGCCCATTTGTGCCCAGCGGTCATAATCCTGTGGCTGGCCCCGCACATACAGCAGACCGTTCAGCGAGGAGGAGCCGCCCAGCACCTTGCCGCGCGGCCATTCGATTGACCGACCGTTCAAACCGGGATCGGGTTCAGTCGTATAACACCAGTCCACAGAGGGGTTGTGGATCGTTTTGAAATACCCGACGGGGATGTGGATCCAGGGGTTCAGATCGCGCCCGCCCGCTTCAAGCAGCACGACTTTGACGCCCGGCTCCGCGCTCAGCCGATTGGCGATGACGCACCCTGCCGAGCCGGCACCTACAACCACATAGTCAGCATCCTGCATACGATTCCCTCCGGCTTGTGAAGAAACATCTATACAGAATCAAAAACCGGCGATAGTATTTTTTGGAACGAAAAGTCTCAATAATTGATGGATGAGACCTACTGACGCACCAAGGGAGGACAAATAATGAAAATATCCAAGGCCCTCGCGGGCATTTCGCGCCGCGACCTGTTCAGGCTGGCAGGCCAGTATGGCATGTCAAGCACGCTGTTGGCGGCCGGCACCTTCGGGGGCGCGGTCAGCATCGCCAGTTTGGCCAAGGCTGCCGAGTCGACCTATGAAAAACGCTTTGCGAAAGAGCCGAAGCACACGTTCAAAATGGGTGCTGCCGGGTTCAACGCGCGCAACCTGTTGGTTGAACGCGCCGGGTGCCTGGAATTCGCCCGCGATCTGGAAAGCCGGACCGACGGCGAGATCCGCGTTGAGTTCATCGGCGACAACCAGATCTGCAACCAGACCGCCTGTGTTGAAAAGGCCCAGCAGGGCATTATCGAAATGTTCTCGGCCTCGACCCAGAACTCGGCCGGTGGGGCACCTTATTACAACGTGCTGGATTATGCGTACATGTTCCCGTCGCGGGCGGCGCAATACTATTTCCTGTATCACCCAGACTCGGTGCGCCTGCTGCGCGAGCCGCTGGAAAAACGCCATGGGATCAAGTTCCTGTTCAGCCACGCCGAATTGCGCGGAATCAACCTGGGCATGTCGTGGAAAGACCGCGATACAGTGACCAGCATCGACCAGCTGGCCGGCACCAAGAACCGCGTCACCGGCACCCAGCTGGGCCGGATCGCCATGGAAGCGATGCAACTGAACCCCGTTCCTGTCGCCTGGGAAGAAACCCTGGACGGTTTGCGTCAGGGGCTGATCGACGGCGCCGAAACCTGGGCCTCGGCCGTGGCCTATGGCGGCATGTCGCCGGTCGTGTCGCAGTGCGTTGATCTGAAGTTCTTCTGCGGCACCGAGCATACCGCGATGACCACCAAAGCATGGGACACCCTGAGCGACGAGTTGCAAGAAGCGGTGATGGAATCGTCCTACTGGGCGCAGGTGCATGTGCAGGGCGCGAACGAAGCGGCACTGGTCAATACCGTCGGGTTCAGCACGCCGCAGCTGGAAAACACCATCTTTGCCCGTGACGGTGTGCGCATCGCCAAGCTGTCGGATGCAGAAATCGCCAAGGCCGAACAGATGTGTTCGCCCGAGTTCCAGCCGCAACTGTGGGAACAGTGGCGCGAGCGGATCAACGGCTGGTCCGGCGGTCACGACACCTATCAGGACATCTACAATATCGCGCGCGAGATCCCGGCGGACACGCTGGCCGAAAATGTCGAACCGCGTCGTTGGTGGAAGGGCTGATTTAACGCCCGCCGGCAACGGCAGCACACCGGGACCGGCCCCTTGGGCCGGTCCCTTTCGACACCGGCCCGACCTTCCGGCACAGGGGGGCGGCCACATACGGGAGGGGCGGCCATGTCTGTATGGTCTGAAGCGGCGATGATCATTCCGACGATGCTTGGCGGTGACTGGTGGGAAATCACCCAGTCGCTGCGCACGTCAGGGGCTTGGATTACCGGTACTGTTGCGACGTTGTTGGGCGGTCTGCTGATCGCCTTCATCTATGCGGCGGTGCCGTTTATCGACCGGCATTTCGAGCGCACGATCATGGTGTATTCCTATCTCGGGATTGCCGTCATCATCTTTGTCGAAGTGATCCGGCGCTTTGTTTTCTCATTGCAGGCCCCCTGGTCCACGACGGTGCCACCAGTGCTGTTCCTGTTCATGGCCTGGGTCGGTTGTTCCTACAACATCAGGCTGCGGACGCACTTGGCGTTCAATGAATTCCGGATGAACATGCCCCGCAAGATGCAGTTTGCCTGTCTTACCCTTGACGCGGTTCTGTGGCTGGGATTTTGCATCATCATCGTCGTCACCGGGATGCGTGTCACGGCCAATGCGGCGGATAATTTCCAGATCCTCGAAGGAACCGACAACATCATGAAATGGTGGTTTCTGATCAGCCTTCCGATCGCGTTCATGATGATGGCCGGGCGTGTGATCGAAAACTGGTACGAAGATTACCGCAACCTGAAATCCGGCGCGCCACTGATCAGCCAGGCCGTCATCGGAGGAGACGCGTGATGACCGACGCAACCATCATCACAGCCATATCGCTGGGCGTGACATTTCTGTTCATGTTGGGCGTGCCGGTATTTCTGATCATCGGCTATTGGGTGATCGGCACCTCGTTCGTGCTGGGCCAGACATTGGACAATGTGGGCGCCGAACTGTCCAACGTGTTCGTCAAGGGTTTTGCCCTGTTGGCGATGCCGCTGTTCATCCTGACCGGCGACCTGATCAACAAATCGGGCATCGCCCGGCGGCTTTCGGATTTCGCCTATTCCATCCTCGGCTGGTTGCGCGGCGGTCTGGCCATGGCGGCGATTGGTGCCTGCGGCCTGTTTGCCGCGATTTCGGGATCGAACAGCGCGACCACCGCCACCATCGGTTCGATGTTGCACCCCGAGATGATCAAGGGGGGCTATGATGAGCGGTTCTCGGCGGCGACGGCGGCGGCGGGGGGCACGGTGGGCATCATCATCCCGCCCTCGATCATTTTCATCGTCTACGGCTATCTGATGGGCCTGTCGATTTCCGACCTGTTCATCGCAGGCATCGTGCCCGGCGCGCTGATGGTGCTGGCAATGATGTTTGCGGCCTGGATCATCTGCACGATCAACGGCTGGGGGTATCTGATCCCGTTGCGGTTGGGCCGGATCCTGAAAACCGCGTTCGGGGCCTGGCTTGGGTTCTTTGCCATCGGTCTGGTGTTGTATGGCATCTACACCGGCAAGTTTTCCCCGACCGAGGCGGCGGCCGTGACCGTGGGCTTTTGTGTGATTGTCGGGCTGATCTGCTATCCTTTGAACCGGATCATGCACAACCATGGGTCGGATACGCCGGTCGATGAAAAATCGTTCCGCGACATGGCCGTGGTTGAAGGGTTCAAACTCACCGAGGTGCCCAGCATCACGATGCGCAGCGCCCAGATCACCGGTATTCTCGCGCCACTGATCGGTATTTCGGTGGTGATGCAGCAAAACATGTCACTGCTGGGGGCGCAGGCGGTGATCGGGAATTTCGTCATCTCGATGGGCGGCTTTTATGCGGTTCTGTTCACTGCCATGGCCATCGTTTTTGTCGCCGGGATGGTCCTTGAATCGCTGCCGGTGACGATCATCCTGGCGCCGATCCTGGCGCCGATCGCGGCCAGTGTCGGGGTGGATCCGGTGCATTTCGCGGTAATCTTCCTTGTCGGCGCTTCGATCGGTTTCATCACGCCGCCCTATGGCCTGAACCTTTATGTCGCAAGTGGCGTGACGGGTGTTCCTTACTTCCGGTTGCTTAAATATATCGTGCCCTATCTGGTTGCTTTGGTTTTTGTCTGGTTTCTGGTCGCCTTGGTCCCGTCCTTGTCGCTGATGCTGTTGCCGAACTGACCGCAGCATGAAAGCCGGGGGCCACAGCCGATGCCAGATGACACCAAACGGGATGCGGGGCCAGACATCGGTCAGATTCCGACGAATCTTCGGTTGTTGCTGATGTTGGAGGAAGTGGCGCGCCGGGGAACGCCGATCAGCCCCGCCGATCTGGGCGCTGCTCTGGGCCTGCCCAAGCCGACGGTGCACCGTCTGTTGCATACCTGCGAGATCGAGGGGTTCTTGCAGCGCGATCTCGACGGGCGATCCTATGCGCCGGGGCGCCGGCTGCGGCGGATGGCGGTGAATACGCTGTCGTCGCTGCATGTGCGCACCGCGCGTCTGGCGATTCTGAACGCTTTGGCGGAACAGGTGGGCGAAACCTGCAACATCGCCACACCCGACCGCGAAGCGATGATCTATCTTGATCGGGTGGAAACCAAGTGGCCGCTGCGCATCCAGTTGCCGATTGGCACGCAGGTGCCGTTCCACAGCACGGCCAGCGGCAAGATGTACCTGAGTTCGCTGAAACCCGAATATCTGGAAAAGCTTTTGCGCGCCGCCCCCTTGCCCCGCCTCACTGCGCACACGATCACCGATCCCGACCGATTGCAGGTGGAAATCTCCGCTATCCGGGCGCGTGGTTTCGCCACCGATGACGAGGAATTCATGGATGGCATGGTGGCCATCGCCGTGCCGATTCTGGATTTGCAAGGGCGGGTGATTTCCACCGTTTCGATTCACGCGCCGGTGCAGCGCCGTTCGCTGGCCGCCTTGCAGGATGTTCTGCCGCAGTTGCATCGGGCCTCGCGGGATCTGTCGGATTTGCTGACCGCCTGACGCGGGATGCCGGTTTTGCGCGATTGCGTCTTGACCTCGGCCGGACAGGCGCCAAAGGTCTGACGCAAAGCGGGCCGAAACGGCCCATACCGTCGGAGGAGAAATCATGACCTATAACCGCCGCCAGACATTGGCGATCATCGGCGGTGGCGCTGCTGCCGCCGCTGGCCTGGCCACCCCGGCGCTGGCCCGCACCACGGTGGTTGTCGGCGCGCTGCGCCTGGCCAGCCACGCCGCCAGCTTTATCGCCCTGGAACGCGGCTATTTCGCCGAGGCCGGTATTCCCGTCGAACTGCGGTTCTTCGATGCGGCACAACCGATGGCCGTGGCGATTGCCAGCGGCGATGTGGATTTCGGCATCACCGCGATCACCGGCGGGCTGATCTCGCTGGCCGACAAGGGCGCGGTGCGGGTGATCGGCGGCGCGTTGCAGGAAGAAACCGGCATCGACGGGCAGAAATACCTGGTGTCTGACGCCGCGTTCCAGGCCGGGGTGAAAACCCCCGCCGATCTCGACGGCAAACGGTTTGCCGTGACCACCGCCGGGTCTTCGTTCCACTATATGGGGGCAAAGATGGCGGCGGCGGAAGGCATCACGCTATCCTATACGCCGTTGCAGAAGGTGGGCAACATCGTCGGCGCGCTGAAGTCGGGTCAGGTGGACGGCTGGTCGATCGTGCCGAACATCGCCAAGGGGCTGGCCGCATCGGGGGCGGTGCACATCATCGGTGACGTGGCGACGTACCTGCCGAATTATCAGGTGACCACGGTGTTCACCTCGTTGAAGAACACAACTGACAATCGCGGTGCGACTGCGGATTTCCTGAAGGTGTTTTCGCGCGGGATCGGCGATTTCAACGCTGCCCTTGTGGACAATTCGGTGGACGATGCGGCGCGCGACGATGTGCTGCGCCAGATCCACAAATATGTGTATGTGGACGATCCGTTCGAAAAGGCGGCGGCGGCGATCCGGGCCGGTGCGATGCGGCTGAACGCCAACGCCGCCCTGTCGGTCGCGTCGGTTCAGGATCAGCTGGACTGGTTCAAGTCCGAAGATATGGTGGACCGTAGCATCAGTATCGACACGCTGGTTGCGCCCGGCTTTGCCGCCCAGATCTGACCCTGTGCCGGGCTGTGCGGCCCGGCCCGAAAGGCGCCCATGCAGCTGTCCCTGAATGGTGTCGGCCATGTTTATGGCGGCACCGATGTTCTGAGCGATATCACCCTCGACATTCCCGGCGGGCGCATCCTGTGCATCGTCGGGCCGTCGGGTTGTGGCAAATCCACCCTGCTGCGCCTGATCGGCGGGCTTGAGCGGCCGGCGCGTGGGCAGATCCTGCAAACCGGCACACCACCCGAAGGCTGCCTGAACCCGCTCACCTATGTGTTTCAGGATTTCGCGCTGCTGCCCTGGCGCAGCGTCGAGGGCAACGTGCGGCTGGTGCTGGAAGATCACCGGTTGGGGGCGGATGCTGTCGAACGGATCGTCGCCGACGTTCTGGCGCGCACCCGATTGTCTGATTTCCGCACCGCGCTGCCCCGGCAATTGTCGGGCGGCATGAAACAGCGCGTGGCGATTGCCCGCGCCCTGGCAGTGAACCCGGCGGTCATGCTGATGGACGAACCGCTGAGCGCGCTTGACGCGCAGACCCGCGAATTGCTGATGGACGATCTTGTGACGCTGTGGACGCGTTCGCCGTTCACCGCTGTCTATGTCACCCATAACCTGGCCGAGGCGGTGCGTCTGGGCCACCGCATCGTGGTGCTGTCGCGTCGTCCGGGCCGGATTTCCGAGGTGGTGGATATCGACATGCCGCTGGATGCGCGCCGCGCCGACGATCCTGATCTGGCCCGCCACCAGCAACGCCTGTGGGGGGTCATGCGTGACGCGGCGCGCGCCGCCGACGCGGAACTGCTGAATGGCTGAGCCGGTTCCGTTTCGCGGCGGCGGTTTTGCCCCGCGCGCCAAGCGGGGCGTTGGCCTTGTGGTCTTCGTGCTGCTGATCGCGTTCCTGGAATGGGGCACGCGGGCGGGGCTCATTTCGGCGCTGACGCTGCCGCGCCCGTCCGATGTTCTGGCCGAATTCGGGGCGCTGTACCGTTCCGGGCGGTTGTGGGATAACCTGCTGCCGTCGCTGCAAAGGCTGGCCGTCGGGGCCACGTTCGGCGTGACGGCGGGCATTCTGGTGGGCTTTGTGATCGGGTTGTTTTCCTATGCGCGCGCCGGGCTTGTGCCGCTGGTTGCGGCGCTGTTTCCGATCCCCAAGATTGCGCTGCTGCCGCTGTTCGTGATCTGGTTCGGCATTGACGAGGCCAGCAAATATGCGCTGATCGCGTTCGGCACTTTCACCCCCACGGTGGTGGCGACCCATGGCGCGGTCGATAATGTCGACCGGACGCTGATCCGCATGGGGCAGAGTTTCGGCTTGTCCTGGTTCAGCATCGTGCGCAAGATCGTTCTGCCGGGCGCCATGCCGGGCATCCTGTCGGGGCTGCGCATCTCGCTTGCCATTGCGATCATCCTGCTGGTGGCGGCGGAAATGCTGGGCGCGCAAACCGGGATCGGCGCCTATATCCTTGAGGCCGGATCGTTGTATGATCTGGAACGGCTGTTCGCCGGGGTCACCATTCTGTCCGTTCTGGGGGTCACCGTCAGCTTTATCATCACGCGAATCGAACGCCGGCTTTTGCGCTGGCGCAACTGAACATCATCGGGAGGATCACCATGAAATTCGCCACAATCGCTGCTGTCCTTGCGGCCCTTGCCCTGGCCGCGCCGGCCACAGCCGAGACGCGCATCACCTATAAATCGGCTAAATCCGGCACCGCCTATTACCAGATGGGCGTCGAGATTTCCGAGGCGCTGAAAACCGGCACGCAGGGCGGGGTGATCGTCACGCTGGAGGAAAGCCAGGGCTCGGTCCAGAACGTGATGGAGGTGCGGGCGCGCGGCGGTGACTATGTGTTCACCACGCCCCCGGCGCTGATCGGGGCGGCCCAGGCGGCAAGCGGCCCGTTTGACGGCAAGGGTGACCCGGCCTTTGACGGCATCCGGGCGCTGTTTCCGATTCCGTCGCTGACCATGCATTTCGTTCTGTCGCAAGGCAGCGGCGTGGCCGACATCGCCGGGCTTGAGGGCAAGACGATTCTTCTGGGCGCGGGCAGCTTTGGTGCCACCGAGGGGGAAAAGTATCTTGAGCTGTTCGGGCTGACCGGCAAGGTGACCATCGCCGACAGCGAATTGTCCAATGCCGTGGGTGCGCTGAAAAATGGCCAGATCGACGGTTTCGTCACCGCAGGCAGCTATCCCGCCCCCAACGTGATCGAGGCGGCGGCCTCGACCCCGGTGCGCATCCTTTCGATGAGTGACGAGCAGGTTGCCGCCGCGCGGCGCACCCGCGTGGTGATTCCGGCGGGCACCTATGCCGGGCAGGACAGCGATGTCACCACCACCTCGCTGCCGGTTGTGGCCTATGCGACCGACAAGATGGACGACGATACCGCCTATCAACTGACAAAGACATTCTGGGAACAGAAAGACGCCATGGGCGGCACCGCGCCGTGGTGGGCGGCGGTCAGTACCGACATGCTGTCGAATGTCACAACCCGGGTGCATCCGGGGGCGGCGCGGTATTATCGGGAAATCGGCGTGGCCCTGACTGATTCGCAGATGTGATGGCGCAGCGGCCCCGAAACAGTGGCGCAAACGCCTCGTATGGGCCAAGATAACCGGATATTGCATCAAGCTGCGGGAACGATTCGCCTCTGTTGGGGGTTGTCAGCACAGGACGGGTCAAGGCAGTGTCTTGGCCGGGATCGTGCCCCGATCTGCCCGGGCCAGCGAAGAATGAAGGAACTGCCATGATGAACCGCCGCACCTTGTTGCAAACCGCAACGGCCTTTGCGTTGTTGGGCGCCACGCCACTGTCCGCCGCGCCGACCATTCCAACCTACAGCGTTCCGCCGCAGTACATGCCGCGCGAAGTCAGTCTGCGGGTGGCCTTGGCACCGGGCGAAATTCACGTCTTTCCTGATGAATATGCGCTGTACTGGACACTGCCCGACCAGCGTGCGATCCGCTATACCGTCGGCATCGGCCGCGTCGGGCTGTACGAACCGGGGCAGTTTTTCATCGGGGCGAAGAAAGAATTTCCCAGCTGGAAACCGACGCCGGACATGGTGAAGCGGTCACCCGAACATTACGCCCGCTATGCCGATGACGGTTTGCCGGGCGGGTTGAGCAACCCGTTGGGCGCGCGTGCGTTGTACCTGTTCCAGCCCCAGCGCGGCGATACTTTCCTGCGGATCCACGGCACAGATCAGCCGGACACCATTGGGCGCGCCGTGTCCAATGGCTGTGCGCGGCTGGTGAATGACCAGATTGCAGATCTTTACAACCGTGTGCCGCTGCAAAGCCGCGCCGTGCTGTATCCGCGGATGTTGCCCAACCGGTCGTAACAGGCGGTGGCGCAAACGTGACTGGCCCGCCGGGGCAACACCTGCCACGGTGTCGCCAGCCAATAAAGGACCAGTCCAATGCGTATTCTGTCTGTTTTCGCGTTCGTCTTTGCCACAGGGGCCGCCACTGCGGCGCCGATTGATCCACCGGAAGGCTGGCGGGCCATCGACACCGACAAACCCTTTGCCGTTCTGCTGGAAGATCTGCGCGCGGCGGTGACGGCAAACCGGTTTGGCGTCGTAACCCAGGCCGGGCCGACCGAGGCGGCACGCAACCGGGGTGTTGAAATTCCCGACAACCGCGTCGTGGGCGTGTTCAACAACGTCTATGCCGTGCGCATTCTCAACCTGTCGGTGCCCGCAATGATCGAGGCGCCGGTGCGGTTCTATGTCACCGACGACGGCGACGGCACCGCCAGCCTGTCGTGGAAAACCCCCAGCCATGTCTTTGCGCCCTACCTGAGCGACGCGATCGCCGATTTGGCGGTTGCGGCGGGCGAGCTGGATGTGATCTTTCAGACCATAGCCGACACCGCCACCCAGTAACCGGATCGCTTCATGACCAAGCCGCCTCGCGCCGCCGACATCCTTGCGCGCCGCCTTTATGCCGCCGGATGCCGCCGCGCCTTTGGGATGCCGGGGGGTGAGGTTCTGACACTGCTGGAGGCGCTGGCGCAGGCGGGCATTGCCTTTACCCTGTGCAAACACGAAAACGCCGCCGGGTTCATGGCCGAAGGGGGGCACCATATCGACGGTGCGCCCGCCATTCTTGTGGCGACGGTGGGGCCGGGGGCGATGAACGGCGTGAATGTGGTGGCCAATGCGTTCCAGGATCGGGTGCCTCTGATCGTGCTGTCGGGCTGTGTCGATGCAGATGAGGCGGCCAGTTATACCCATCAGGTGCTGGACCATCGCGCGGTTTTCGCGCCGATCACCAAGGCCACCTTCACCCTGACGGCAGGGGCGGCGGGGGTGATCGCGGACAAGGCCATTGCGATTGCCACCGAGGGGCGCGCCGGGCCGGTGCATATAGATGTGCCGATTTCCGTGGCCGATGCGCCGGGAGTTGATTTTACCGGTACCCGCGCCGTGCCTGCGCCGGTGGTGCCGGCCGATCTGCAAAAGGCGCGGCGCTGGCTGTCCGAGGCGCACCGCCCGATCATGGTGGTTGGTCTTGACGTGCTGAAGGACGGCGCGACCGAGGCGCTGCGCCGCTTTGCCAATGCCCATTCAGTGCCGGTGATCACCACCTACAAGGCCAAGGGCGTGATCCCTGAGGATCATCCGCTGTCGCTGGGCGCAGCGGGGCTGTCGCCCCGGGCCGATGGCATCTTGCTGCCGCTGGTGGCTGAGGCCGATCTGGTGCTGGCCGTGGGATATGATCCGATCGAGATGCGGACAGGCTGGCGCGATCCATGGAACCCGGCTGCGCAGCGGGTGATCGACATCCACGCCGCGCCCAACCACCATTATATGCACCAGGCGCGGCTCAGCTTTCTTGCCGATACCGGTGCCACGCTGAACGCTTTGGGCGAAGGCGGCGTGGTGCGGGAAAAATGGGCCGGGGGGCGTGTGCAACAGGCCAAGGCAGCGCTGGCCGCGGCCTTTCCAGCGGATGAGCGTTGGGGCCCGGCGGCGGTGATCGACACCTGCCGCGCCGCGCTGCCCGAAGGCACGATTGCCACGGTGGACAGCGGCGCGCACCGGATTTTATTGTCGCAGATGTGGCGCTGTGATCGCCCGCGGGGGCTGTTGCAATCGTCGGGCCTTTGCACCATGGGCTGTGCCGTGCCGCTGGCCATGGGGGCAAAGCTGGCCGCGCCTGACCGCCCTGTGGTCAGCTTCAGCGGCGATGCCGGATTTCTGATGGTGGCGGGCGAATTGGCAACCGCCGCCGAACTGGTCCAAAACACCATCTTTGTGGTGTTCGTTGACCGCAGCCTTGCCCTGATCGAACTGAAACAGCGCCAGCGCCAGTTGCCCAACCATGGCGTCGATTTCGCAAATCACGATTTCGCCGCCATTGGGCGCGCGTTTGGCGGCAATGGCGTGACGGTGGACAACCGTGTCGCCCTGCACGCCGCGATGCGGGCGGCGTTGGACGCCGACACCTTTACCGTGGTCGCCGCTGTGATAGACCGTCAATCCTATGACGGGCGTATCTGAGGGGGCGGCTATGGCGGGGGCATTGGACGGGCTGAAAATTCTGGATCTGACCCGCATTCTGGCGGGGCCGACCTGTACGCAGCTGTTGGGCGATCTGGGCGCCGAGATCATCAAGATCGAAAATCCCGCGACCCGGGGCGACGACACCCGCGCCTGGGGGCCGCCCTTTGTGACCGGCGCCGATGGCCAGCCGACCGATCTGTCAGCCTATTTCATGTGCGCCAACCGTAACAAGCTGTCGGTCGCCGTTGACATCGCCACCCCTGAGGGGCAGCAGACCATCCGCGCCTTGGCCGCCCAATGCGATGTGTTCATCGAGAATTTCAAGCCGGGTGGTCTGGCCAAATACGGTCTTGACCATGAAACGATGCTGAAGGCGCATCCGGCCCTCGTTTATTGCTCGATCTCGGGCTACGGGCAGACCGGGCCGAACGCGGCCAAGCCGGGGTATGACCTGATGGCGCAGGGGTTTGGCGGCATTATGTCACTGACCGGCGAAACCGATGGCGCGCCGATGAAGGTGGGCGTGGGCATCGCAGACGTGATGTGCGGCATGTATGCCACTGTCGGCATCCTGGCCGCCCTGCGCCACCGCGATGCGACGGGGCAGGGACAGCATGTCGATGTTGCCTTGGTGGACAGCCAGATTGCCTGGCTGATCAACGAGGGGGTGAATTACCTGACCTCGGGGCAGGTGCCGCAAAGGCGCGGCAATGCCCACCCCAATATCGTGCCTTATCAGGTGTTTGCCGCCGCCGATGGCCATTTGTTGGTCGCCGTCGGCAATGACGGACAGTTCGCGCGGTTCTGCGATTATATCGGGCGCCCGGATTTGGCCCGCGATCCGCGCTATGCCACCAATCCGGCGCGCCTGGCCCACCGCGACACGCTGATCCCGACGCTGGAGCCGCTGTTGGCCGCGCGCCCCACGGCTGACATCGTGGCCGGGCTGGAGGCGCGCGGTGTGCCTGTCGGGCCGGTGCAAACGCTGGATCAGGTGTTCGCCAGCGATCAGGTGAAGGCGCGCGGGATGATTGCCGAGCTGCCTGTCGGGAATACCGAAAAAGGCCATGTGCGGCTGGTCGGCAATCCGCTGCACCTGTCGGCCAGTCCGGTCACCTATCGCCGTGCGCCGCCGCGGTTCGGCCAGGACACAGCCGAGGTTTTGGCGCGGCTGGGGGCCAAACCCTGAAACATATGCCGTGATCGGCCTGCCCGAATTTGTAACATTGGGCCGGAAAATCGCCTGAACCCGCCTTGTTCCATCGCATTTGCGTTCACGGCTGCGTCATACACGCCCCTGTGACGTTCATTCGGGCCCTTGTCTTGTTAGCTAGGGATTGACCAACCCAGATCGGAACGCCCAATGATGCAGGATATTTTCGGCCAAGCCACAGCCTTGCCTGCCGGGCCCGCGATGGACAGTTGGAACGCGACCCAGCGCGCGTTCCTCGCCCATGGTGCCGCCACGCCCAACCACCTTGCCGCCACTTTGGCGGTTGCACCTGATTTTGCCCTGGGCCATGCCGTCAAGGGCATGTTCTATCTGCTGCTCGGTCGGCGTGAGCTGTTGCCGATCTCCGCCGAGGCCCATGCCGCCGCCTGTGCCAGTCTGACGCGCGGGTCGGCTTCGGCGCGCGAACGCGGATTGGTGGCGGCCTTGGGGATGTGGCGGGACGGGAACATCGACGGTACGCTGGCCCGGTTTGCGGCGCTGCTTGAGGCCGCCCCGGATGACACGCTGACCCTGAAACTGGATCACGCGCTGCGGTTCGTCATGGGCGATGCGCCGGGGATGCGCCACCGGATCGAGGCGGCGCTGCCGGCCCACGGGGCGGATCATCCGGGGCGCGGCTATGCCTTGGGCTGTCATGCCTTCGCGCTTGAGGAAACCGGCAGCTTTGCACAGGCGCAGGCGGCGGGTTTGTCTGCCCTGTCGATCAGCCCCGATGATGCCTGGGGCCTGCATGCCGTGGCCCATGTGCACGACATGACCGGCGATGCGGTCGGGGGCCTCGGCTGGCTGTCCGGGCGCGAGGCGGCCTGGGCGCACTGCAACAATTTTCGCTATCACGTCTGGTGGCACAAGGCGCTGATGCATCTCGACCTGGGTCAGACGGCCGAGGTTCTGGCGTTGTACGACGATGAAATCCGGGCCGAGCGTACAGATGACTACCGCGACATTTCAAACGCCACCTCGCTGTTGATGCGGCTGGAACTGGACGGGGTGGATGTGGGCGCGCGCTGGGCTGAACTGGCCGATCTGGCAGAGCGGCGCACCGAGGATGGCTGTCTGATCTTTGCTGATCTGCATTACCTTCTGGCCCTGGTGGCCGACAAACGCGCCGCTGCCGTGACCGCCCTGATCGGCCGGCTGCACCGCGATGCGCGGCGGCAATCCAGCCAGATGCACCGCGCGATGGCGCGCCCCGGCTTGTCTGCCGCAGCCGGACTTTCGGCGTTTGGCGAAGGCCGATACGATGTCGCATTCCTGAACCTTGCGCGCGCACGTCAGACGATGCAGGCGGCGGGCGGCAGCCATGCCCAGCGTGACGTGTTCGAGCGGCTGACGATCGATTCAGGCATCCGCGCCGGGTATCTCGACGAGGCGCAGTCCGTTCTGGCGCAACGCACCGCCCGGCGTGGCGGATGCGAAGACGGTTACGCCGCGGCGCGGCGCATCCTGATCGCGGCGGGCCGCGATGCCGCTTGCACTGGGCGCGTTCCGGCAGAATAAGTGCCGATCGCGAGGTACAAACGATGACCATGGCAAACACCACTGATTTCCCGCCGCCAAGCATCGCCGCGTCGGCCCATGCTGCACCTGCGGCGCGGGTGCGCGACCCGCGGCTGGATTTTTATCGTGGCATTGCGATGTTCATCATCCTGTGCGCCCATACGCCGCGCAATTTCTTCACTCTGTGGATTCCCGCGCGCTGGGGGTTTTCCGATGCGACGGAAATCTTTGTGTTCTGTTCCGGCATGGCCAGCGCCATCGCCTTTGGCGCCACCTTTCAGCGCAGCGGTTGGGCCTTGGGCGCGGCGCGGGTGGCGCAACGGGTGTGGCAGGTGTACTGGGCGCATATCGGCATGTTCCTGACCATCGCCGCGCTGCTGGCCGCGATCGACCAGTACGGCGGGTTCGATATGCAATATCGCGGCGGGCTGAACCTGTGGAAATTCTTTCTTGATCCGGGGCCGCAGCTTGTTGGGTTGCTCACCCTGACCTATGTTCCCAACTACTTTGATATTTTACCGATGTATATGGTCATTCTGGTGATGCTTCCGGGGGTTATGGCGCTGGCGCGGCTGCATGTGGGAGCTTCGTTCGCAGTAATGCTTGCGGTGTGGCTGGCCGGTCAGGGGGCGCTGTGGGCGGCCCTTGGAACGTCATTTCCGGGGCTGAACTTCCCGGCTGAACCTTGGTCGGACCGTGAGTGGTTCTTCAACCCGTTCGGTTGGCAGCTTATCTTTTTCAGCGGTTTCGCCTTCATGCGCGGCTGGATACCGGCCCCGCCGGTGCGGCTGTGGCTGATCGTGCTGGCCACGCTGGTTGTGCTGGCCAACATTCCGTTTTCCAATATCGGGGTGCGCGAGATGGGGCTGGAGTGGGCGCGCGACTGGCGCGTCGCCAATGCCGCCTGGTTTGACAAATCCGATTTCGGCGTGCTGCGCTTTGTTCAGTTTCTGGCGCTGGCCTATCTGGCCTATGTCGTGGCGGGACCGGGCGGCGCGCGGTTGCGCCCCGCCGGTGACGGTTTGGCTGCGCGGGTCTGGGCCATGGTGGTTCGGCTGATCACAAAGGTGGGTCAACAATCGCTGGCGGTGTTTCTGTTTTCCATGGTGTTCGCGCGGTTGTCGGGCTTTGTCATGGATCAGCTGGGGCGCAACACGTGGAACATGACTGTTGCGAATTTCATCGGTTTTGCCATGTTGATCTGTGTCGCCTATGCGGTGGCCTGGTTCAAAAGCGCGCCGTGGAAGGCTGCGCCATCATGACGCTGAACCGCCGGTCGTTTCTGGCCACGCTTGCCGCCTTGGCCGCCGCGCCCGCGCAGGCGCGCGATGAGATGGTACGCGCCGAGGTGCCATTTTCGCGTGATGGGCTGCGCGCCGAGGCGCGGCGCCTCGCCGGGGCGCCCTATGCGCCGATGCGTGATGTGCCGCAAGGCTGGCGCGATTTGACCTATGACCAGTATCGGATGATCTGGTTCAATGCGCAAAAGGCGATCTGGTCAAATGAACCGCGGCCGCTGCAACTGGATTTGTTTGCGGCGGGGCTGTATTTCCCCCGCCCGGTGCAGATTGCCATCGTCGAAGGCGGGCTCGCCCGTACGCTGGGGTTCGATCTGTCATTGTTCGACAGAACCGACCGGTTTCCCGATCTGCCGGTGGACGACACGATGGGATACTCCGGGCTGCGCCTGCGGGCCGAGCTGAACAAGCGCGGTGTTTTCGAGGAATTCACGGTGTTTCAGGGTGCCAGCTATTTCCGCGCCATCGGCAATGGCCAAACCTACGGCCTGTCGGCGCGCGGCCTGGCCCTGTCCACCGGCGATCCCGAAGGCGAGGAATTTCCCGAATTCACCCACCTGTTTGTCGAGGCACCGGTGGCGGGGGCAACCACGTTTCATGTTCACGCGCTGCTTGACGGGCCGTCGGCGACCGGCGCCTACAGCTTTGCAATCACGCCCGGCCAAACGACCCAGATCGAGGTCAGCGCCACGCTGAACCCCCGGATCGACCTGCCCCATGTCGGACTTGCCCCGCTGACCAGCATGTTCTTGTTCGACGACACCAACCGCCACCGGTTCGATGATTTTCGCCCCGCCGTCCATGACAGTGAGGCGCTGATGGTCTGGAACGGCAATGGCGAGGTGTTGTGGCGCCCGCTGGCCAATCCGCGCAGCTTGCAGGTGTCAGGTTTTGTCGATGCCGATCCGCGGGGGTTTGGTCTGATGCAGCGTGGGCGGCGGGCCGAGGATTTTGCCGATCTTGAGGCGCGCTATGAAAACCGCCCGTCCTTGTGGATTACCCCAAGGGGCAACTGGGGGCCGGGGGCGGTGCGTCTGGTGGAAATCCCGGCAGAGCGCGAGATTTACGACAACATCGTCGCCTATTGGCGACCGCGTGATCCCTTGGCGGCGGGGGCCGAGCACGGCTTTGACTACAGCATGGCCTGGGGCGATGAACCGGCGGGCCTGCCCGATGTGGCGCGCGTCACCAACACCCGCATCGGCAAGGGGTTTGATCGACAGGGCATCGTCTGTGCCATCGACTTTGCCGATCACCCGGCTTTTGCGGACGGCCCCGAGGCGATCACCGTGCATGTCAGCAGCCCGGCCGGCGCGGTATCGCCCGGGGTGCTGCAACGCAATCCGGGCACTGGCGGCCTGCGCCTGGCGTTCAGCCTGAACCCCGGCAATGCGGTGGCCGTCGAGATGCGGGCGCAGTTGGTCAGGTCGGGCAGGCCTGTCAGTGAGGTGTGGCTGTACCGATGGACGGCGTAACCCTGTTTGCTGCCCGTGCCGCGATGCCGCCGCGCAGCCCCTTGGCGCGACCGATCCAGTCCTTGGCGCGGCCGCATATCGGTGCGGCGGCGCCGGTGATGGCGCGGTCGCGCGCGCTGGGGTGGCGGGTGCTGACCTTTGTTCCGGCGGTTCTGACGACGCTGGCGCTGATTGCCGCCGTCCGTGACAGGCTTGCCACGGACGGGCTGTCGGGGGTTGAGGCGGGGGTGATCGGGCTGATCGCCTTTACCTTCTTCTGGATTGCCCTGTCGGTCAGCACGGCCACCCTGGGTGTCATCACCCTGTTTCTGGGCCAGCGCCGCCCGGTCTTGCCGGCAATGGGCCCGGTGCAGCCGCTGGATGTGGCGCTGTTGGTGCCAATCTATAATGAAACACCGGCCGATGTGTTTGGCAATGCCGCCGCCATGCTGGCCGAACTGGCGGCGACGCCGCATGTGCACCGCCTGTCTTTGTATGTGCTGTCCGACACTACGGACGATGCGATCGCCGAGGCCGAGATGCGGGCCTTTCATGGGCTGCGCGCATTGTTGGGACCGGATGCGCCGGTGTTCTATCGGCGCCGTGCCGACAATGTGGACCGCAAAGTGGGCAATCTGGCCGACTGGGTGGAAAACTGGGGCGGTGCCCATCCTGCCATGCTGGTGCTGGATGCCGACAGCCTGATGAGTGGGCAGGCCATCGTCGCGCTGGCCGATGCCTTGTCGGGCGACCCGTCCGCCGGGCTGATCCAGTCGTTTCCGACGCTGTTCGGGGCCGAGACGCTGTTTGGCCGGGTACAGCAGTTTTCCAACCGCATTTATGGCACCGCGCTGGCCGAAGGTCTGGCCAAGTGGACGGATCGCGAAGGCAACTACTGGGGCCACAACGCGATTCTGCGCAGCGCGGCCTTTGCCGCCTGCGCCGGTTTGCCTCGGGTGCGCGGACGCTGGGGGCGCGACGCGCTCATCCTGTCGCATGATTTCGTTGAGGCCGGGATGCTGCGCCGCGCCGGATGGGCGGTGCGGTTTCTGCCGGGGGTGCAGGGCAGCTATGAAGAGGTGCCGCCGACGCTGATCGACTATGTGCTGCGCGACCGGCGCTGGTGCCAGGGCAATCTTCAGCATCTGCGGCTGCTGGCCAGCAGGGGATTTCACGCGGTGTCGCGGTTTCATCTGGTTTCGGGGGCCATGGGCTATCTCATGTCGCCTGCCTGGCTGGCGTTGATGGTGGTTTGGTTTCTGGTGGGCAATGGGGCCGAAGACAGCGTGATCCGCTATTTCAGCGATCTGAACCCGCAGGTCACCTGGCCCGAGGTAAACCCGCTGCACGGTCTGGCCATTCTGGGGTTCATGTATGCCATGCTGCTGGCCCCCAAACTGATGAGCGCGGGGGCCATCCACCGTGTCGGCATCCCGCTGCGCGATCTGGGGGGGGCGCGGCAATTCATCCTGTCGGTGTTGGCTGAAATCGTGCTGTCGATCGCCTATGCACCCATTTTGATGGTGCAACAATCGGTCGCCGTGGCCCGCACGGCCGTTGGCCTGGCCGAAACATGGCAGCCGCAGCGCCGGCGCGGCGGGCGCTATGGCTGGGGGACGCTGGTGAAATTCCACGGGTTTGAAACGCTGCTGGGCGCGGTGATGCTGGGCGGTATGGCCTTGGGCGTGGTGACCTTGTGGTTGGCGCCGATCGCCCTCAGTCTGGCCTTTGCGGTGCCGCTGTCGGCGCTGTCGGCGGTGAACCTGACGCGCCATCGCTGGGCCGCGCGGCAGTTGGGAACGCCGGAAAGCATCAATGCCCCGCGCATCATCCGCCGCGCCATGCGCGAACGCCGCCGTTTTGCCGCACTATTGGCGGCGCCCGGCGGGGTGGCGGCGGAATAACGGCGCAGCGGCGTCAGGGTTGTTCCACCGGCAGGCCACGCCCGATCCAACCCGGCCCGGCGGATGATCCCAGCATCCCCTCGGGCACGTCGATGATCCGGGTGAATCCTGCTGTGCGCAACGCGTTGCCCAACCGGGCCGAGCGCACGCCGCGTGCGCAGATCAGCGCGATTGGCGCATCCCGCGCGCCGCCAACCGCCGCCGTCAAGGCATCGGTGAAATCGGCGCGGCGCATGTCCAGACGAATGGCGCCGGCGGCGCTGCCGGTGGCCGCCCATTCATCCGGGCGGCGGATGTCGATCAAGGTGATCGTGCCCGACTGTGCCTTGTCGTGGGCCTGGGGTGCGGTCAGGGTATCTCCGGCGAAATCCTCGGTTAGCGCGGCATAAAACAGGTTGCGCCCGTCCAGCGCCACAAAGGCGGCACCACCTGCCGCCAGCGCGGCCCCCGCGATCAGCACCTTGCGTCGGGAAAGGTGCATCGTCTCAGCCTGCCGGAGCAAGGGCGCGCTGCGCCACGGCTGCCGCCTGTCCGCGTGACACAAAGCATGACCCCGGTGCGGCGGGGCTTGAAAGAGTTGGGCGCATGTCGGTTTCCTTCACCGGTTCCGCCTTGCACTCTGTCACGCTTGGCTCAGACGCCAAAGATCAATGACGCGTGGTCAAGCAGCTGTGATGTTGCATTTCATCGGGTGCCAAAGCGTGACAATTTTCCCCGCCCACGACAGTATACCGCCAAACCGCTGAAACCGTGGTGCAAATGCGGTTTACAGCCGCGCTGTACGGTTTAGTTTATCGTCCGTCCCACCCGAGGAGCACGACGCCATGAGCGGCCTAGAAAATCATCCGCTGCGCTTTGCCTTGGCGAACGAATTGCACGCGCGGCCGTTTCCAAACCTGAACGCGCCGTCCTTTGCCGCCTATCTGGCGATCAAGCAGCCGACCGATGCCGCCGGACGCGACCGCAACCTTGACCGCGCTCATCTGATCGATCTGCTGGACCGCCACGGCGCCCAGCACCCCAAGGCCGATGCAACGCATTATTTCGGCCAGATCGGCAAGCATCAGCTGAAATGGGAACAGCACACCGAATTCGTCACCTATACGATCTTTGGCGACGGGCTGAGCGGGCGGGCCTTCGACCCCGACACATTTGACGTGTTTCCCGCAGATTGGCTGGCCGGCGCGCCGGGTTTGCGGATCACCTCGGCGTTGATCCGTATTGAGGTGGGCAAGGAGAAAGAGTTCATTTCCACCAAGCTGGACGATTGGTTCGTGCCCGAAAGCCTGGCCGTCAGTTCGGTCGTGGACGGGACCGGGGTGATGGCTGCCGATTTCCGGATCGACCCGGCGGGCCACATGCGCATGGCCTGTTTCATTGATCCCACCGCCGATGCCCGGCGGATCGGCCGGATTGTCCAGCGGATGTGCGAGATCGAAACCTATAAATCCATGTCCATGCTGGGTCTGGCGCGGGTGCGCGATCTGGGGCCGCGGATGGGCGGGCTGGATCGTGAACTGACCGCGCTGATGACCCAGATGAGCACGGCCCTGACCAAATCCGACGAGACGCTGAAGGCGTTGTTGACCATTTCGGCCGAGCTTGAGACGCTGATCGCCCAAAGTGCGTTCCGCTTCGGTGCAACGGGTGCCTATGCCGCGTTGGTCGATCAGCGTATTTCGGTGCTGCGCGAAGAACGCTGGGGCGGACGGCAAACCTTTGCCGAATTCATGCAGCGCCGGTTCGAACCGTCGATGCGCACCGTGCAGGCCACGGAAAAGCGGCTGCACGAAATGGCCGAGCGGGCGATCCGGGCGGGCAATCTTCTGCGCACCCGGGTGGATGTGGAACGCAGCGCCCAGAATCAGGATCTATTGGCCAGCATGGACCGGCGCGCCGATCTGCAACTGCGCCTGCAAAAGACGGTCGAGGGGCTGTCGGTGGTGGCGATCAGCTATTACGCGGTGAATTTGGCGGCCTATGTTGCCTATCCGCTGTTCGAACCACTGGGCCTGTCCAAGGGGCTGGGCACTGCGGTGTTGACGCCGATTGTGGTGCTTTTGGTCTGGGCAGCCGTGCGCCGCATCCGCCGCGAGGTCGAGTGACCGCGCGGCGGACAGGTGCATTCGCCTTGCGTGCCTTGATCTGACACCGACGCGATGACAACCAGGGATCAGTCCTGCGGCTTCATTTCGTCTTGCTGATAGATCGCGATGATTTCGTCAAACGTGGTTTCGGCGCTGAACCCCAGCTCTTTCGCCCAATGTGTGTCAAAATCCTGTGGCCAGCCAGCAACGATGCCCGCAATCGTCGCATCCGGTGCGCGGTTGATCAGCGCGATGGCGGCGTCCCCGGCGACCTTGCGCAGGGCCTCGATTTCGTCCGCGACGGTGGCCGAGAGGCCCGGCATGGTCAGTGACCGCTTGTGACCCATCACCGACGTATCCAGGGTGCTGGCATGAAGCAGGAAAGCAACAGCGGCGCGGGGGCTGGCAAAGAAGTGGCGCACGCTGTCTTCAACCGGCAGGATCGCCTCTTTGCCGTTCAGCGGTTCGCGCAGGATGCCCGAAAAGAACCCCGAGGCGGCCTTGTTCGGCAGACCGGGGCGGATGCAGATAGTCGGCAGGCGCAGGGCGATCCCGTCAAAATAACCGCGCCGGGTGTAATCTTCGAGCAGCAATTCACCGATGGCCTTCTGGGTGCCATAGCTGGTCAGTGGAGTAAGGTGGAACGTGTCGGGAATCCGATCGGGGAAGGGGGCGCCAAACACCGCCAGAGACGAGGCAAAGACGACGCGCGGGGTGTATCCATCGGCATCGTGGGCGTGGCGGATTGCATCGAACAGGCCCCGCGTGCCGTCAAGGTTGATCCGGTAGCCCTTGTCGAAATCGGCCTCGGCCTCGCCCGAGACGATGGCCGCGAGGTGGATGATGATGTCGGGCCGCGCCTCGACCAACCGGTCCGCCGCGCCCTGTTGCGACAGATCCAGGCTGACCAGGTGGGCCGGAACGGCAAGGCCTGTTGGCGTTTCGGGGGTGATGACATCTGCGAGGGTCAGAGCCGTGACGGGGGTGCCGCCCGGCAACCCGTCTTTGGCGATGGCCGCCGCCAGTTTGCGGCCGATCATGCCGGCCGCTCCGATGATCATAACGTGCATGGGATATTCCTTTTTGGTCTTCAGATGGTCTGGCGCAGTCTGATCCGGGCCACCGCAAAGGCGGCGAGGTTCAGCGTGTCGGTCGCGTTCGGTGATATACGGTCGAGAAATTCCGCATCCCGGGCAGCGCTGATAAAACTGTCGGCGTCCAACATGGCGATCTCGGCACCTTGGGCAAGATCGACCGACACAGGCGTCGGGCCGGTATTGGCGACCCAGATTTCAATGCCGTCACCGATGTCTGCGGCCAGACCCGTCACCGGGCCCGATGCCGGCAGATCCAGCCGGCGCATGGGCTGTCGGGCAAGCCGGGCAAGGCCGCGCAACACATGGAACACCGGATACAGCCCGCCGTTTTCGTCATACCAGGGCTGCGGAAATGTGCTGGGGGCGTGGATGGCACCAAAGGCCCCGGTCGGGGCGCCAAGGGCAATGGCCGCCGCGCCGCCGCGGGCAAAGTCACCGAAATAGGCCAGCGCCCAGGCCGCCCCCAAAAGGCCGCGCTGGCGCGGATCGTTGTAATTCATCGCTTGGCGGATGTTGCCGGGGTTGTCTTTGGCCGCAGCGCCATAGGGGTTGTCGCGCACGCCGATGGCCGAGGGGCCGACGGCCCAGGGCGTGTCTGCGGCGATTGCATTCACCGAGGCGGTGATCGCGCCGTGGGCCTCGCGGGTTTCCATGACCGACAGGTCGTCGCCCGCGTGCACCATCGGCGAGGTGGTGAAGCTGAGCAGATCAAGATGACCGCTCGGCGGACGCTTGCGGTTCAGTTCCGTGAAATACGAAAACATGCCACCACCGATCCGCGCCATTGGAAAGGCCGCGCGGGTGGCATCGTAAAGGCGCGCCGCATCGGGCGTGTCGGGCCAGGGGCTGCCCGGCAGGGTGCATTTCAGGTCCGGCGCGGGCGAGACGAGAACGGTGGTGAAAGGATCGCCCAGTTCCGCCGCCATTCGGCCCAGCGCGGCAACCTCGGCTGCGGCGCCGGCATCGTTGGTGGCGGTGATGACCCCCTCAAGCCAGGGATCGGCGCCGATAACCCCGGCGATGGCCAGTTGCGCCTGAAGGTCGGCCTTGCCGTGGCCCGCGCGCGGATCGTGGTGCAAAATCAGGTGGCCGGGGTTCAGCGCCTTCAGGCTGTCCATCACACCCTGTGTTCCGGCCACATCCTCGGGGCGCAGGCCCAGGCCCAGCGGCGGCACGCTGTCGGTGATGACGCCCGGTGCCACCTTGGGCCGGGCTGAATCGCCGCCGCGTGTCACGGTGCCACTGACCGTGACAGTGATCGTCTGGTCGATCACCTCGCCGGGCGCGATGCGATAGGGCCAAGGCAGGGCCAGCGGGCGAACGTAGGTCTTGTAAGAGGCGTCGGTCCAGTTGCGCTGGTCCTCCATTTCAAAGGTGTCGCCCTGCATCAGGGTCGTCACCCGCAACCCCGAAGGCGCGGTGTGGGCCAGTGCCCGCAGGTCCATCAGCGGCTGTACCGGGTCGATCAACGCCGGAAAGTTGCCTTGTTCGGTCGTGCCGTCGGTGTGGGTGATCGTCACCGGTTCGCCGGCGATCCCGTCGATCGGGTGCAGCACGACAAACCCGGTGCGGTTGGTCAGAAAACCGGCGTCGCTGTGCCCGGTGGCATGAAAGGTCAGCCGCCCGTCGGCGTGGCCTTCGATGCGGGCCTCATAGGCAAAACCCTGATCGCTGTCCGCCGCCACAGCCGAGATCCCGACGGTGAAGCGGTCGGCGGTTTCGTCGATCGTCAGATCCCGGATCGTTGGATTGTAGGTGCCCCAGTCCTTGTCCCGCAGGATGAAGGACACAGCGCGCAGCACTTCGGCCCCATCAAAGCGGATATAGCGCAGGTTGCCCGCGACAAGATCGGCGCTCAGCCGGCCAGCGGTCAGGGTGCGCGGCGGCGCGACCGGTTCGTCGGTGCCGTACAGGCAGAGAGCTTTGGTTGGATCTGACATCGAAATCTCCTTCAGCGTCTGGTGGATCGCCAGTTGATCAGCCGCTCGGCCAGCAGCGCAAGAATGATGATCGACCCGATCGCCGAGCCTTGCCAGAACGGCGAGACGCCCATCAGGTTCAGCCCGTTGCGGATCATCACCATGATCAGCACCCCCATCAACGTGCCGATGATCGTGCCACGCCCACCATACAGGCTGGCCCCGCCAATAACCACGGCGGCGATTGCGTCAAGCTCAAGCTGGTTTCCGGCCAGAGGATCGGCCGACATGATCTGTGCCAGCGAAAACGTCACCGCCACGGCCGACAGCGCCCCCGATACGACATAGGGCAGGATCGAATAGAAGGTGGTCGAAAGACCGGCGGCGCGGGCCGCCTCGACGTTTGAACCCACCGCATAGATCGTGCGCCCGCCTTTGGTATAGGTGAGATACGCCCAGGCCAGCGCATAAAGCGCGATCAGGAACAGCACATTGGCCGGAATGCCCAGAAAAGATGAATAGACGATGTTCTGAAGATCGGCCGGCAGCCCCGACAGCGACCGCTGGCCCGACAGGATGAACGACAAGGATCGCCCGATGGCCATGACGCCCAGGGTCACCACAAAGGGCGCAAGGCCGAACACCGCGATCAGCACGCCCGAGAACAACCCGACCACCCCCCCCATGGCCACCGCCAGCGGAATCGCCACCGCGATGGGAAAGTCGCGCAGCAGCAGCGCCAGCGCGATACCGGTCAGCCCGAAAACAGCCCCGACCGACAGGTCGATCCCGCCCGTCAGGATGACGAATGTCATTCCCACGGCGACAATGCCGATGACCACGGATTGATCCATGATGTTGAACAGGTTGCGCTGCGTCAGGAAATACGGCGACAGCAGCGACAGCGCCACCGCCAGCAGCAGCGCCAGCCCCAGCATCCGAAATTCGAGGCTGTTCAAAACGCGGGACACAAGGCCCGGCGATGTGGTGTCTCGGGTGGCCAAGCTCAGGTCTCCTTTTCGGGGCGCGACAGGTGGGCGACCCGCGCCGTCACGTCTTTCACGCAGGGCGGGGCATTGCCCGGCACGCTCAGTCCGATCCAGCCCAGATCGTGACCGCGCTTGTCGCGCAGTTGGGTCAAAAGGGTGGTCACCGCGCCGTCGGCGGTGAAGGCATCGCTGCGCGTCGCAAGGGCGGCGGGAATCGCGGTGTCTTCGGCGCGGATCGCCTGACCGGCGGCCAGACCGGTTTCGGGGCCACCGGTGTGGGTGACACAGGCGAGGCAAATCAATTCGTCGCCGTCGATCAGCGTCCAGAACGCCTGTCCGCCAAAGCTGTGTGACAGATCACGCAGCACGGCGGTGTTGCGTTCGGTCGAGGTGCGCGGCGCGGCAAGCAGCGTCAGCTTTTCCTCGCTCAGCAGCGATTTCGGCAGGTCGGCTATGGTGAAGCCGTCGCTGACCACGACGATCCTTTCACAAACGCCAAGCAACTCTTCGAAATCCGACGAGATGACGATCACCGCCACCCCGGCATCCGCGACCTCTTGCAACAGTTTGTAGATCGACGAGCGGGTGCCGATGTCGACACCCTTGGTGGGTTCGTCAAGGATCAGGATGCGGGGGTCAACCAGCAGCCAGCGGGCGATGATGATCTTTTGCTGCATCCCGCCCGAATAGTTCAGAAGCGACGTGTCCAGACGGTTTGCAGGCAGGCCCAGCTGTTCGATCAACCTGTCCATCCGCGCCTTGACCGCCCCGAAGCCGCGCCCGAAGCCCCTGTGCAATCCCATCTGGGCCAGCATCAGGTTTTCGCGCACGCTGAGGTCGGGCACGATGTTCTGGGCGCGCCGGTCCTCGGCCACCAGACCCAGACCGAGGCGGATCGCCTCGGCCGGGCGGCGGGGGTTGACCGGCGCGCCGTTCACGAAGATTTCGCCGCCCTGACGGGCGCGCAGGCCCAATATCGCTTCGGCGGCTTCGCTGCGGCCGGCGCCCACCAGGCCGCCCAACCCCAGAATTTCGCCGCCACGCACCGAAAACGAGATGTCGCGCACCCAGGGTTCGGCCTTCAGGTTGCGCACCTCGAACACCGGTGCATCCGACAGTGCATGGCCGGCCCGCCGCGCGTCATAGATCGCGCCGATGTCCTTGCCGACCATGTGGCGGATGATGTCGCCCTGGTTCAGGTCGGCGGTGGGCAGGTCTTGCGCCACGGTGGTGCCTTCGCGCAGGATCGTCACCCGGTCGGTGATCGCGAACACCTCTTCCAGGCGATGCGACACGAAGGCCAGCGCGCGCCCGTCGTCGCGCAGGCGCGCCATGATGTCGAACAGGCTGTCAACCTCGGTCGGGGACAGCGATGCGGTGGGTTCGTCAAAGATCACCAGCCGCGCGTCCAGCGCCAGCGCCTTGGCGATTTCCACCAGCTGACGCTGTGCCGCCGACAGGCTGCGCACCTCGGCGTTCAGGGGCAGGGCGTGTTCGTGGCCAAGGCTGGACAGGATTTCAAGGGCGCGATCGCGCAGGCGCGCAAAGGACAGACGACCGGGGCGCGCCAGATCGGGCAGAAAGATGTTTTCCAGCACGCTCATGTCGGGGGCCAGGCTGGTTTCCTGCGCCACAAGGGCGATCCCGTGGTGAAACGCATCGCGGGTGGAACTGATCGCAAAGGGCGCGCCACCCAGGGTCAGGGTGCCGCCGCTGGGCGCGATATGGCCGGAGATGATCCGCGACAGGGTGGATTTACCCGCGCCGTTCGCCCCCAGCAACCCGGTAATCTCGCCGGGGCGCAGATCAAGGTTGGCATCCACCAGCGCCTTGGTGCTGCCGAAAGTCTTGGAAACGCCGCGCGCCGACAACAGCGGCGCGGCGCGGGTTTCAATGTCTTGATGGGTCATGGGAAAATCCGCGACAACGGGCGGCGCCGGGCCGGGCGCCACCCGAAACCGATCAATTCATTTCGTTCGCAAAAACGGTTTCCTTGATCGTTGGCAGCATGTCCTCGATGTTTTTCGAGGTGACGATCAGGATCGGCACGGTGATTTCCTTGTCGGGCGTGCCGCCTTCCAGATGTTCAACCATCGCCTCGGCCGAGCGGACCCCCATGAGATAGGGCTGCTGCATACCGGCCACGACGATGTCGCCGGACTGAAGCAGCGGCACGAATTCGGGGATGCCGTCAAAGGCACCAACCAGAACTTCGCCGGTCATGCGGGCCGATTTGATCGCCTGAAGCGCGCCCAGCGTCGGTCCGTCGGTCTGGATGAACATGCCGGTCATGCCGGGATTGGCGGTGATCATGTCCTGGGTGAACTTGAAGGTTTCGTCGGCGGTATAGGCCTGCATCTGCTGAAGCCCGGCATCGCCGGTGATGCCTGCCGCCGTCATCGCATCCTTGAAGCCTTTGGTGCGGGCCTGGCCGTTCAGGCGCGCCTGTGAAATGCCGACTATCCCGATCGTGCCGCTGTCCTTGCCGGCCTCTTTCAGCGCGACGGCCAAAGCCTCGCCCACACCATTTGCGCCTTCATAGTTGTTGGACCCGATCAGCGACACATACTCGCCCGAGTCGGTGCCGATGTCGGCGATCACCACCGGAATCCCGGCATCCTTTGCCATGGTCAGGATCGCGGGCGCGGTGGAGCTGTCGGTGGGCGACAAGACAATCCCGGCCACGCCGCGGGCGATCGAATCCTGGGCGTTCTGCAACTGTTTCTTCGGGTCATTGGTCGAATCCAGCGCCGAAAACCCATATCCCTTGGCCTCGGCCACGGATTTTACCCCTTCCGAGACATAGCGCCAGAAGGCAAGGTCAAGACCGGGGGTCATATAGACGATTTCTTTGTCCTGTGCCTGTGCCATCGTGGCAGGCAGGCCCGCGGCTAGGGTTGCACAGGCCATGGCGGCGAGGCCGAATATACGTCGTTTCATCATTTTGTATCTCCTCCCAGAGAGTGACCGCTGTTGGCGGTCCGTTGCGTGACTTAGGTTTTCTTCGGTGCGCTGCCGTCAGCCAGAAATGACCTGGTCGTCGTGTAGATGCGCATTTCATGCTGTCCAAAGGCGATCACCGCCGCCTCTTCGTCATGTGCCTCAAGCGCATCGACGATGGCATGATGGTCGGCGATGCTGGCCGCGATGGACCCGCTGCGCGCCACGATCCGGCGCCGGTATTCCAGCAGATAATTGTAAAGATCCGTCGCCATGTCGGCCAGCAAGGGGTTGCCGCAGGCCCGGTAGATCAACACGTGGAACTCGCGGTCGCACAGCAGAAAACGTACCGGATCGTCCAGGCAATCGGCCTGCGCCGCAAGTGATTGGCGCAGCTGTTTCACCGTTCGTGCGGCGATTTCGCGGGCGGCATCGCCTGCCACCTTGCGTTCCACCAACAGACGGGCCGAATGCACCGACTCAAGATCATAATGTGCAACGCTGCGGGGGCGGGTGGCCTGCATCGGCAAGGCGCCCGGATCGGCCCGCGCGACGGTGGTGCGGGCGCCATGGGCCACTTTCAGGATGCCGTGGGCGGCCAGGATCTGAACCGCGCCGCGCACCGTTTCGCGGCTGACCGACAGAGACGAGGCAAGCTCACGTTCGCCGGGCAATTCATCCCCGACCGACAGCACGCCCGACGCGATCAGCGCCGCAAGCTTTTCGGCGATCACATCGCGCACGGTAGACCGCTGCACCGCGCCGATAAGACCGTCCTGTCCGGCAAGATTTTGCGCTGTGGTCTGAACCATGTCGGCTTACACCTCCTGTCAGTGGTTGGTTGAGCGTACCAGTGGTCCAGTCGGAAAGTCAAAGGATTTGCTTGCCACGGCGTAAAAACAAGCGAAGTGCAAATTTTTTGAGCAGCAGAAATTCGAAATTCAGTGCGCCGGTGCTTTGCCAAAGCCATGCCGCGCGGTTTTTGACCCGGCAGTCTGCCGGTGGGTGGCGCCATCGCACCGCTTGTTTTTGTTCGACATCACCGTCACGGGGCGGGGTGACGTGCCGCAGCGTTACCAAGGATCGCAGGCCCGGAATTGATCCCGATCAACGCGGTGGCGTTAGAACCGGGTTTCATGGGGGCGAATGAACGCAAAGGGTTGAGCGATGGACAGAGATTTCGAGGGCAAGTCGGCTCTGGTGACCGGTGCCGGTTCGGGCATCGGCGCCACAATCGCCAAGGAACTGGCCCAGCGCGGGGCGCGGGTGCTGGTTGCCGATCTGCAAATCGCGGCCGCCGAGGCCATTGCCGAGGCCATTCGTGACGAGGGCGGCACTGCCGTCGCGCACCGCGTCGATGTGGCCGACGCCGATCAGGTGGCGCAGATGGTCGAAACGGCGGTTTCGTTGCATGGCGGGCTGCATCTTGCGGTGAACAATGCCGGCATCGGCGGCGCGCAGGCACCGCTTGCCGATTACCCGCTCGAGTCGTGGGAGCAGGTGATCGGGGTCAACCTGAACGGTGTGTTCTTTGGCATGCGGTCGCAGATTGCCGCAATGCTGAAAACCGGGGGCGGCGCGATTGTCAACATGTCGTCGATTCTGGGCAGCGTCGGCTTTGAGAATTCCTGTGCCTATGTCGCCGCCAAACACGCCTTGCAGGGCCTGACCAAAACGGCGGCCCTTGAATATGCGGGGCAGGGGATCAGGGTAAACGCGGTTGGGCCGGCCTTCATCGAAACGCCGTTGCTGGCGGCACTTGACCCCGAGCTGAAGAAAGCCCTTGTCGGGTTGCACCCTGCCGGTCGTCTGGGCCGCGCGGACGAGGTTTCGGCGCTGACCTGTTTCCTGTTGTCCGACAGAGCCAGCTTTGTGAACGGCAGCTATCACCTTGTCGATGGTGGATATACCGCACGATAGGCGGGGCCAGAAACCCCGTCATCCGGCGTCGGCCACCGCCTTTTTGTGCGCCGCCAGTGCCATAAGGCGCCGGTCACGCCAGGCGCCACGTTCGGCCAGATCTGTGGCGGGCAGGGTCTGTCGTCGCTCGGCCTCGACACGGGCGATCAGATCGGCGCTCCAGGGTTGCGGATTGGTACGGTCGCGGGCGATCGACAGGTAAAGCCCGCCAAGACGCTCGGCATAATCGCGGATGCCGCCGGGGGCGTTCAGGTCAATTGTTTCGAACGGCCCCATGAACGACCAGCGCAGGCCCAATCCTTCGGAAATCGTCGCGTCCAGATCAGCCAGCGAACAATAGCCTTCGTCGTACAGCGCCCATGCCTCGCGCAGCAGCGCACCCTGAAGCCGGTTCAGAACGAACCCTTCACCTTCGCGGGTGACCCGGATCGGGTGCTGATCCACCCGCGTCATCAGGGCGTGCACCGCATCCACGGTTTCGGGCCGTGTCCAGGATGCGGGGACAAGCTCGACAATGCGCGCCAGATAGGGCGGGTTCACCGGATGAGCCACCAGACAGTTCGGCGCGATACCCAGCCCTGCCGTGAAGGCCGAAGATGGGATGCCCGAGGACGAGGAACCGACCACGGTATGCGCATCAAGCAGATTGTCCAGGTCGCGGTAGAGGCCGATTTTCATATCCACCAGTTCAAGCACCGATTCCTGAACGTAATCGACGCCGCGCACCGCCTCGTGCAGATCCGCGTGACAGCTGACGCGGGCCATTACCGCGTCGGGATCGTCCAGCAATCCGGCATCGTGCAGATCGTCAAGCGACCGGCGCATCAGCGCGGGCACATCGCCCAGCCGCACGCCAGAGCTGTCATGCACCCGAACCGCAAGCCCGGCCCGCGCGAACACAATAGCCCAGCCGATCCCGACAAGCCCGGCCCCGACGATGGCAACGCCCCTGTCGCCCATGCCCTGCGCGGTCATGCGACGAATGACCCGGCGCCGTCGGCCAGGCAGATCTCGCTGATCCGCAGCCCTTCCTTGGTGATCCGGCAGGGAAAGGTATCGGCAAGCCCTTCCTCGTGGATCGGGATCACCCGGTGCGAGTCGTATCCTGTCTGTTTCATCATGTCCTCGGTGGCCAGCAGCAGGTTCATCTGGCTGCCGAGGGCCAGGCCCACGGGGGTGTACATCTTGTCGACCCCCACAACAGAACCGTCGTTTTCGATGTTTTTGAACTGATACACCAGATCGCCCGCCAGAACCCATGTGTCGTCCGACTGGGCCTTGCCATCGTTGCGTACTGTTACCCACATCGACCCGAAGGTGTGGCTGTCCTTGGCCAGATGCAGATCGACGCCGGGCAGGACATTTTCAAGCGACCCCTCGATCGTGCGCAGTCGGCCCTGCGCGGCAAGGTTGACCCCGCGCAGCACATCGCCGGGATCGACCGCGATCATCATCCATTTCAACCGGTCGGGCAGGGACATCGCCCAGACCCATTTTTCGATCTCGTCGCGCTGGATGTAAAAGGTTGCGTTGGGAAAATCCTCGACATTGCCGAAGTGATCGAAATGGGCGTGAGTGATGAACACCGTGTCCACATCCTCGGGCGTCAGGCCCAGTTCGCCCAGCACCACCGACGGCGACCGCCAGTTTTCGACGCCGAACTTGTCGGCCAGAAACTTACCATAGTCCTTGTGGTTGTACCCCACATCGACCAGCGCGACGTGATCGGCGCTGCGGATCAGGACATAGCAATAGGGCAGCTTGACGTATCCCTCATTGTGGGCACCATACAACACCCCGCTTTTGTGGTATTGCGGAACATAGCTGTATTCCAGAACATGGATCGAATAGTCGGCCATCGTGTCCTCCCTTGGATAGCGGCGTGGTGTCAGGCGGCACCGGTGGTGCAGTTGCAACAGGCATGTGTGAAATCGACCGGGGTGATCCCGGAATCGGGCTCGGCTGTGGCAATCAGCAGGTGCTGCGCCTCGGCCAGACGTTTCAGGATCTCGCGCTTGGCGATGTCGCGGTCGGGTGTGGTTTTCAGGGCCGACATCCTGTCCATGTCGCGGGCCGCGTCAGAAAGATGCGCGGCCATCTGGCCCATGGCGGCGTGATGACGGTGTGCGGGATCGGGAACCGGCACGCCGCCCAGAGTCTCGCGCGCCTCGTTCAGCTGATCGCGGGCGACGCCATACATGGCGTGATCCAGGTGCAGCCCGTTGCCCTGTGCGTCGCGGGTGAGCGCCAGCAGGAAAATCCCGCACAGCTGTGCCAGAACCCGGCTCAACCGGTCATAGGCCGGGGCGATTGCGGCCAGATAGCGGTCTGTCACGTCATCGGGTCCGCTGCGCGGGCGCAAATCGCCGCCCTGTCCGGCGCGGGGCAGATCCCAGGTGTCGCAGGCGGCATCATGGATGCGCTTTGTGTGGCGCGTCATCGGATCACTCCTTCATCGGGCTAAGATGGGCCGATCCGCGCACCATAAGACGCCCGGGCAGAAAGTGTTTTTCGGGCGGCTGGCCTTCGGTTTGCAGGATGCGCGAAATCTCGGTTGCAACCCGGTCGATCATCGCATTCATCGGTTGGCGCACAGTGGTCAGATCATGGGACGGCCAGTTGGCCATTGCGATGTCATCGAACCCGATCACCGACAGATCGTCGGGGATCGACAGCCCCAGAACACCCCGCGCGGCATCCATTGCTCCGATGGCGACGATGTCGTTGGCACAGAAAACCGCATCCATGGGACATCCGCTCGCGAACAAATCCTGTATCGCCATATAGCCGGATTCATAGGTGAAATCCCCCGCCGCGCGAACCAAGGGCGGGGCAAGCCCGGCCTCGGCACAGCCGTCAAGAAACCCCTTGCGCCGATCGACACTGGTGCTGGCATTGGGCAGCCCCTCGATAAAGGCCAGATGACGATGGCCCGCAGCCGCCAGCCGCTGTGCCACCATTCGCCCCCCTTCGTAGTTGTCGCAACATACCGAACTGGCCGCCGCCCCTTCGACATAGCGGTTGAACAGGATCACCGGCGTGCGGCTGTCCTCGAAATTGCCCAGGGCCTTTGATGTCATGGTTGCGGCAAGGATAACGGCCACATCGGGGTTGAGCTGTCGCAGCATGGGCAGCGCGCGTTCCACCTCTTCATTCTCGTCCGAGGTGAACAGCATCGTATGAAGCTGTTCATCCTGCATCCGACGGGTCAGCTTTACCATCACCTCGGGATAAAACGGGTTGGTGATGTTGTTGGCGAACACCGCAACGATGCCACTGCGCCTGGTGATCAGCCCCCGTGCGAACAAGTTCGGGCTGTACCCCATGTCGGACGCCAACAGAAGCACCCTGTTGCGGGTGTCCTGGGCGATGGCCGGATCGTTGCTGATCGCGCGCGACACCGTTGCGATGGAAACCCCCGCTTCGCGTGCGATGTCGCGCACCGTCACACGCGCCTTGCGAAATCGGGCATCCGTTCCGTTTGTGTCTTTGGGGGCGTCCATTGATTGTGCTTTTCCTATTCTGCCGCCTCGTGGAAGGGCGCCCCCTCGCCGTAAGGAACATTGATCCCGCCATAGCGGCGCACGCGGATATTGCACTGTTCGGCGTGGCCGACAAAGCCTTCCAACAGGCACAGGCGCGAGCCATATTCGCCCACCATCGTTGCCGCCTCATCCGTCAGGATTTTCTGATAGGAATGGGTTTTCAGGAACTTGCCCACCCACAGCCCACCAGTATAGCGCCCGGCCTTCTTTGTGGGCAGGGTGTGGTTGGTGCCGATCACCTTGTCACCGTTGGCCACATTGGTGCGCGCCCCGAGAAACAGCGCGCCATAGGCCGTCATC